>Ga0302161_10000327_pt1 | contig 12638 bp, 12 predicted proteins | sample I_Fen_E2_1_FD_193498 | JGI IMG/M metagenome (GOLD analysis project Ga0302161, IMG submission 193498) | Peat permafrost microbial communities from Stordalen Mire near Abisko, Sweden - I_Fen_E2_1 | ecosystem: Environmental > Terrestrial > Soil > Wetlands > Permafrost | place: Sweden: Abisko...
AATGTGAAAAACCAGTAATGTTATATTCTATTGGTAAAGATAGTTCAGTTATGCTACATCTTGCAATGAAGGCATTTTATCCTGAAAAGCCGCCATTCCCTTTCATGCATATTGATACTACATGGAAGTTTGGAGAAATGATAAAATTTCGTGATAGAAAAGCAAAAGAATTAGGAATAGATATGATTGTCCATTCAAATGAGGATGGCATAAAGCAAGGAATTAATCCTATTGATCATGGTTCAGCATATACTGATATAATGAAGACGCAAGCTTTAAAACAAGGATTAAATAAATATGGTTTTACAGCAGCCTTTGGTGGTGGACGTCGGGATGAAGAAAAATCTCGTGCAAAGGAAAGAATATTTTCCTTCCGTAATGAAGCACAATCATGGGATCCTAAAAATCAAAGACCAGAAATGTGGAAGCTTTACAATAGTAAAATTAATAAAGGTGAAAGTATTAGGGTTTTCCCTATTTCAAATTGGACTGAAAATGATATTTGGCAATATATAAAGCGTGAAAATATTGATATTGTTCCTTTATATTTTGCAGAGGAAAGACCATGTATTTCTCGTGATGGGAATATTATTATGGTGGATGATGATAGATTGAAATTATTACCGGGTGAAAAGGTAGAACATAAAAAAATACGATTTAGGACACTTGGCTGTTATCCATTGACAGGTGGTTTTGAATCTGACGCAATTACTTTAGATGCTATTATTGACGAGACACTTAGTGCTGTATCTTCTGAAAGAACAACTAGAGTTATTGATAGTGAAGCAGCAGGTAGTATGGAAAGAAGAAAAAGGGAGGGGTATTTCTAAGATGAAGAGCTTATTAAAGTTTATAACATGTGGTAGCGTAGATGACGGAAAATCTACTCTTATTGGACATATTTTGTATGATTCAAAGCTTTTATATGCAGACCAAGAAAAGGCTTTAGAATTAGATAGTAAGGTTGGTAGCAGAGGCGGAGCAATAGACTATTCTCTATTATTAGATGGTTTAATGGCGGAACGTGAACAAGGAATTACAATAGACGTTGCATACCGTTATTTTACAACTGATAATAGAAGTTTTATTGTAGCAGATACTCCAGGACATGAAGAATATACTAGAAACATGGCAGTAGGTGCATCTTTTGCAGAACTTGCTATTATATTATTAGATGCAAAGCAAGGTGTTCTTGTTCAAACAAGAAGACATGCAAGAATTTGTTCTTTAATGGGTGTAAAACATTTTGTATTTGCAGTTAATAAAATAGATTTAGTAGACTATAGTAATGAAAGGTTTTTAGAAATTGAAGAGGAGATTAAAGAATTAGTAAAAGAACTTTCGTTAGAAAATGTTCATATAATTCCAGTATCTGCAACAGAAGGTGATAATGTTACAAAGAAATCACAAAATACTCCATGGTATACAGGAGAGGCTCTTTTAACATATCTTGAAAATGTGGAGGTTGATACTAAGTCAGAAGAAGAAGGTTTCTATATGCCAGTTCAAAGAGTATGTAGACCTAATCACACCTTTAGAGGATTTCAAGGGGAGATTGAAGCTGGAAGTATTGCTGTAGGAGATGAAATTACAACACTTCCTAGTAATGAGAAAGCATTAGTAAAAAGCATTCATATTACAGATAAGGAATCACAAAGTGCAGGGAAAGGGCAGGCTGTCACAATACAACTTAATAAAGAAGTAGACGTATCAAGAGGCTGTGTGCTTACAAAAGGAACTAATATTGTCCCAAACAAGCTAGTTAGTGCAAAAATTCTTTGGATGGATGATTCAGAATTAACAGCAGGTAAAGAATATTTTGTAAAAGTAGGAACAAAAATGTTAACTGGTGTTGTTACAGAAGTAAAATATAAAATTGATGTAAACACAGGAGAGCATTTAAAAGCTAGCTTTTTAACAAAGAATGAAATAGCAGCATGTGATATTTTACTTTCTGAAAAGATTGTAGTTGATAAATTTGATGCACATAAAACTTTAGGAGAGCTTATTTTAATAGATCGTATTACTAATATGACATCAGCTTGTGGTGTTATAGAAGATGTTTATACCAATGAAATTTCAGATACATTTGAAGGAAATAACTTAAAAGCTAGAGGAGATATCTTTGATGAATTCTATTATGATGTAGAAGCATATTTGGTTAGTAAAGCAGCTAATAATACTTCTAGATATGTAATAGGAGATGAAATCCCTGTAGAAGGTGAAAGTTTTAAATATCCTAAATCTTTTGATATTTTAATATTTAGAGATGAGGTAGCTATTGAAATTAGAGAAGGTAAAATTGAAAATATATTACCAATTTCAGAATATGAGTATAAAAATTATCCTGTTCTTAATGGAAGAGGTTTTGGAGTAAATGTAACTTCAACAAAGGATTTAAAAGAATTAATTGAAGATTATAAGAAAATAAACTACGGAAATCCAAAAGAAAATGCAGAATTCTCAAATAAATGGTTTGTCTTTGGAAAGTATAGAAAATTAACATTTAAATTTTAAAAATGGATATGTTTTAAATGTTGGTTTTATATTATAGTAAAGCACAAAGACAAAATTAAAGAATGTAAGAATAATAAATAAAATGTGCATCAATAGGTTTAGACAAGACCTATTGATGCTTTTTACTTATGTTTAAGGCACATGAAAGAAAATAACAAGTCCAAAATGCCATGTATATTTTTCATCAGGCGAGGAGGTGGATTATGCTCATAGCGAGCCTATTAGTGCAATCTGCCGATGAGCAGAGAACCCAAATCATGATTTGGTGTGAATCGCTTACTCAGTGAGCGTATGCGAGTCGAGCTTCATCTATGATGGAAAATAGACTAGCAGATGGACTTGTTATTTTTTTGATTGTGCCTAAATAGAAATGGATGTGATAAAATAAGGAATATAATAATTTAGAACGGAGAATCATAATGAAAGATTTAATACAATTAAAACGAAAAGATAATGTGGTTATAGAAGCTGAATTGAAAATTTTAGATGAAAGTTACATTGATAAAATAATGGAATTAGAAAATGATATTTATAATGGATTAGATAATAAAGAGCTATATTCAGTTTCATCAAGAGAAGATTTCTTGGAATTTATTTCTACTAATAAAGGTGAAATACTAGGTTGTGTTTCTATAGAAGATGATAAATTGATAGCTATGGGGGTATATGGAAAATTTGGATATGATAAAAGTAATTATGGTTATGATATTGAACTTGAAGGTGAGGAACTTTTAAAAGTTGGACAAATTGAATCTACAGTAGTAAAAAATGATTTTAGAGGAAATAAACTTCAAAAAATCATTTGTGAGCATTTAGAGAGGTTTGGAAAAGAAAATAATACACCAATTATATGTGCAACAGCATCTCCATATAATGAATATAGCTTAAATACATTTAAAACTCTTGGCTATGAGGTAAGAAAAGACAAATTAAAATATGGTGGATTACGAAGATATGTTTTAGTAAAGGAGTTATAATTTTTCCTTTACGAATTTCTAAAACTAATTTATCAAACTAATTTTCTGATTAAAATGCAGAATTTTAATTTAGAAATTATAATATTTAAATCAACAATTAAGGGGGGCTATTTTATGGAAATGGGGGAAATATCAAATAATTCTTTAGAAATTGAGGAAAAAACAAATACTTCTCATTTTTTACAAGGGGTAAAGGATTGTATACCAACTATATTTGGATATTTAAGTATAGGATTTGCCTGTGGAATTTTATCTAAATCATGTGGTCTTACATTTTTTCAAGCAATAGGTATGAGTGTTTTTATTTATGCTGGATCAGCTCAGTTTATTGCTTGCAGTATGATATTATCAAATGCATCTATAACAAGTATAGTATTGTCTATTTTTTTTGTGAATTTTAGACATTTATTTATGAGTGCATCTCTAGCACCTTATTTTAAGGGAAATTCATTTTTAAAAAATTTATCAATAGGAGCACTTTTAACAGATGAAACTATTTTAGTAGCATCAGCAGAAGGCTTTAATAGAAAAAATATCAATTATTTCTGGATAATGGGTTTAAATATTATTGCATATATAAACTGGATTATAGCAACAGGAATTGGAGTTCTTCTTGGAAGCATTATACCTGACTACAAGGTTTTTGGATTAGATTTTGCATTAACGGCTATGTTTATAGGGCTATTAATTTCAGCTATAAAAGGCAACTTGAAAATGAATAAAGCTATTATAATAATTATTACTTCTATTATGGTTTTAATAATAAGTATACAAATAGTATCGACTAGTGCCGGTGTTATTATAGCAGCGATTGTTGGAGCATTAATGGGGGTGGTGATTAAGTCATGAACATTTATGTGTGGAGTGTTATTATAGGAGGTTGTATTGTAACTTTAGTTCCAAGAGTATTGCCTATAACAATATTATCAAAAATAAAATTAAATAGAAAAGTAGAAGAATTTTTAACATACATACCAATATCAATTTTAGCTGCATTAATAGCAGTACAACTTTTTGTTGTGGATAATAAATTTTCATTGCAGGGCAATTTTGTGGAAATATTGGCGGCAATACCTACATTATTGGTTGCACTTAAAAAGAACAATTTATTATTAACAGTTTCAATTGGAATAGTTTCCATCGCAATTTTAAGAGTTATATTCTAAATAATGTATATAGGTATTATTGTGAAAATTATTATTAATTTTACTTGTAAATATTTAAGATTAAATTATCCGATAGCTAGCATCCATAACACGCCCACTTATTTAAATGGATGATAACGGCTGCACTCTCCTGGACGAGGTACCCCTTGAGGGTATAAGTTCAACTAAGATTCAGATGGGGATCAAACCCCACCTGAATCAAGTTTCACTTGATTCACCAAATTTAGTAATAGAAGTTTTTTATGAAAATAATAACTTCGGAATATTAAATTTGGTGTTTTATTTTTGTGTCTATTCAAATGTAAGCATTTTTTTCTAATAATATCCTTACTTGTTAATTTTCATAAGTAAAACATATTAGAATTAATTACAAATTACATATAAATACATGGTAAAGATACAATATAAGACATAAAATTGAAAATAATATAAACAATTGTAAAAAAACTTGACAAAATATGACACACATATATAATGAAAAAAGACAAGTATTAACTCGGAAAATTGCAACAATATTAAAATGCTAGAATATTATAATAAATTTTATAGAAGGTGAATTATGAGACAAGCATCGATATATCGCAAGGATAGTGTTGTTATAACAACTATTGAGATTATAAGTGAACTGGGTATTCAAGGATTAACGAGTAAAGAAATTGCTAAACGTGAAAAAATTTCAGAAGGAACCTTATTTGGTCATTTTAAAAATATGAATGAAATTATTTTGGCTGTTTTAAATTATCATTCAGAACTTGATACAAGTATCATTGAAACAGTTGAAGGGAAAAAGTTATCTCCAATTGAGTCTATAAAACTTTTTGCTTCAATTTATAGTGAAAACTATGAAAATTATCCAGAGAGTACCAGCCTTGTAAATATTCCAGATATGTTCTTACAAAAGGATGAACTAGCTAGGAAAGCAGATGAAATTGTAGATAAAAAGACAACATATTTAAAAGTCCTTATTGAGAAAGCTCAGAAATCTGGATATATAGATCCTCTGGTAGATAGTGAATTATTAACCGATTTAATGGTGGGATATTTTAGGGTTACTGTTCAAAAATGGAGAAAAAGCAAATATGAATTTAGATTTAAACAACAGGTGATTAAAGATTTAGAAACTTTTCTAGATGCTTTTATAAAATAGAATTTATATAAAAATACTAAATTTTGAACTATGAGTTAAATGGTTTAATATTTCACTTTAAAAACGTCTTATTATGTAAAGCCATGCTTATATTAGGTCAAAAAAGGAGGTTTATGGATATAAATCATAAACATGAGTATTACTTAGAAAAAGATAGAATGGCAGCAATCTTGGAGTGCATTGGAGATGGGGTTATTTCCACAGATATTAATGGGATTATTGATTTTATGAATAATTCTGCTGAGTTTATTATTGGGTGGAAAGCAGAAGATGCAATAGGAAAGCATTTTAATGAAATCATTCAATTAATTAATATAGAAAATAATGAGAAGATGGAAAATCCAGTGGAATTGGCATTAAAAGCAGAAACTTCAGTAGGATTGAAAAGTAATTCTACCCTTATTTCAAAAGATGGGACTAAAATTTATTTATCAGCAAGCTGTGCACCTATAAAGGATTCGAAAGAGTCGATTTTAGGTGCTGTAATGGTATTTCGTAATATTACTAAAATTATGAAAATTGAAGAAGAATTAAGGCAAGAACGTGATCATTTAAAGAGAAAAAAAGAAGATTTAAAACAATATAAACTGCTTTTCAAAGCTGCAAGGGATATTATTTTATTTATAGATTATAGTAGTGGTGAAATTATAGATGCTAATGAAGCAGCGGTAAATATCTATGGTTATAGTAAGGAAGAACTTATATCATTAAATATTAAGGATATAAGAAGAAACCTTGATTTTTCTGATGAGCAAATGAAGATAGCATTTGAAAATGGTATTTCATTTGAAACAGAACACTATAGACAAGATGGAACATTTTTTTCAGTAGAAGTAAATTCTGCAAGTGTTGATACTGGGGGTAGGAAAATTTTAGTAAGCATTGTTCGTGATATTTCTGAAAGGAAGCAAGCGGTTGAAGTGTTATCAAAAAGTGAAAAAAAGTTTAAATCACTTTTTATGAATTTAAAAAATGGTTTAAGTTATAACAAAATCATATTAGATGAAAAGGGAAATCCTGTTGATATTGAATATGTTGAGGTAAATGAGGCTTATGCAGAAATGTTTGGCCATAAAAGAGAGAATATTATAGGTAAGAGATTATCTGAGTTCTTTGATATATCAACACAGAACTTTCAAAATATGATTAAAGCTTTTGCAGGGGTTGCATTAGAAGGTAGATTTATACCTGATGACGATTATTACGATGTTGATTATAAAAAATGGTATTCTAGGATAGTTTATAGTCCAGAAAAGTACTATTTTATTATCATAATGAATGACTTAACCAATAGAAAATTAGTAGAAGAAGAACTACAGAAGGCTAAAGAAGAGGCAGAAGCTGCTAATAAAGCAAAAAGTGAATTTTTGGCTAATATGAGTCATGAAATTCGTACGCCACTTAATGGAATCACTGGGATGCTTGATTTAACCCTTCATACTGATGTTACTAATGAACAAAATGAATATCTTAAAACAGCACAGAGATGTACTAAAAATTTAATTAAAATCATTAATGACGTATTGGATTTTTCAAAAATGGAAGCAGGTAAGCTCATAATTGAAAGTATTAAATTTGATGTTATAGAACTTATAGAAGAAATAATAAAACTTCATTCCCCTTCAGCAACAGAAAAAGGACTAGAATTAACTTTTAAATATTCCCCTACAATAGAAAGATATTTAATTAGTGATCCTAATAGAATACAACAAGTTTTAAATAATTTGATTCATAATGCTATTAAATTTACTGAAAAGGGAGAAGTGTGCTTACAGCTTAGCAAACTTTCACAGAGTGAGGATAATATAGAAATACAATTTGCTGTTATAGATACAGGTATTGGTATTGCTGAAGATAAAAAAGAAAAGTTATTTAAGAGTTTTAGCCAGGTGGATGGGTCATTTTCAAGAAAGTATGGAGGAACTGGTCTAGGCCTTGTTATTTCAAGACAGCTAGTAGAAATGATGGGTGGAATAATATGGTTTGAAAGCGAGGAAGGAAAGGGAAGTACTTTCTGTTTTGCAAGTGATTTTAAAATTTCAAGCCAACAGCAAGAAAATACAGTAACTAAAATTAGTATAGATAATGTTGCTACTGAGTTACACATTTTACTTGTTGAAGATGATGAAATCAATAAAAAAGTAATTTCATTGATGCTTAAAAAAAGAGGATATTTAATAGATTGTATTAATAATGGTGAAGATGCTTTGAAACTTATAGAAGCTAATAAATATGATATGGTTTTGATGGATATACAAATGTCAGGAATGGATGGAATAGAGACAACACAAGAAATACGTAAGAGAGAACTAGTAACAAATGAACATACTACAATTGTTGCAATGACTGCATATGCACTTCAAGGAGATAGGGAACGTTTCTTATCGATAGGTATGGATGAATATATTTCAAAGCCATTTGAAATTAAGCAGCTATTTGAAATCATTAATAAAGTTACCAATAAAAATTGTTTTGAAACAATACCATATAATAATTTAAAAGTGAATCATAATGGAGATTTTATGGTAATACCAGATGTAAATATTCCAGTTAAGTATGAAGAATTGCATGAAATAAAGCAATTTGAATTATCGGTAGATAAATTGAATACTTTATTAGAAATTGGAGATGTGCATCTAATAGAGGCAGAAGCACATGAAATTAAGATTTTATCAAATAAAGTAGGGGCAGAATCCTTAAAAACTATAGCTTTTAAGATAGAACTTGCTGCTAGAAAATGCGACTTAGTGAAAATTCAAAGTTCAGTGATTGAATTAAATGATGAGTTTGAAAGGCTAAAAAAATTAATGACTTAATAAAAGGAGACATAAAATGAAAATTTTAATAGTTGAAGACGATCAAGTAAGCAGCTTATTTTTAAAAAAAACTCTTTCTGAGTATGGAGATTGTGATATTACCATAGACGGAATGGAGACTTTAGAAGCTTATTTAATATCAATGCAAGAGGACATGCCTTATGATTTAATTTGCCTGGATATAATGATTCCTAAGATAAATGGAGTTAAAGTTTTAAAATCCATACGTGAATTAGAAAGAAAAAAGAGAATTAGAAAAAATAAATGTGTAAAGGTAATGGTAATAACTGCATTAGCTGAAACAGAATTTGTAAGTGATTCTTTAAATGAAGGCTATGATGTTTATTTAGAAAAACCTATAGATAAAAAGAAAATTCAAGAAGCTATGAGTAAATTGGGGGTACTCTAATAATAAATGCTAAAATATTTTGCAAAAGCTTAAATCATTAATTAGGAGGAAATTAAATGAAAAGTATTAAAACAAAAATGGTTATTAAATTGGGAATTCTTATATTAATTACATGTGCTGGACTTGGGTTAATTTCTTATTTTACATCTAACAATGCACTTGTATCAAGTGTAAATACGACACTCCCGCAAATTGCTGTTCAAACTGCAAACAGTGTTGAACAAAAAGTTAATGGAGATTTGAATGTACTAGAAGGAATTGTATCGCAAGGTGAGATAACTAATCCTGAAAATTCATATGATACAAAATTAGAATTATTTAAAGATGAAGTTAAAAGACTGGGCTATATAAAAATGGGAATTGCTGATCTTAATGGAGATGTTCTATTTACAGATGGCAAAACTTCTAATGTGGCTGATAGAGAATATTTCCAAAAGGCCAAATCTGGAACAAAAAATGCATCTGATCCAATAATAGGTAAAACTGATGGCTCTATTATTATAGCTTATGCTGTACCAGTAAAATCAAATAATTCTATCGTTGGAGTTTTAGTTTGTACTCAAGATAGTGCTGAATTAAGTAAGTTTACTGATAACGTTAAATTCGGTAAGACTGGAAATGCATTCATGGTAAATAAAAGTGGAGTAGTTGTTGCACATAACAATGTAGAACTTGTGAAAAAAATGTATAATCCAATTGAAGAAGCAAAAAAAGATAGTGCTTTAAAAGGTTTAGGAGATATAATAAGTAAAATGACACAAGGGGATTCAGGAAAGGGAGAGTATTATTTCCAAGGAGTAGAAAAATATGTTGGATATGCTCCTGTAAATAACACAAATTGGTCAATTGCAGTTGTAGCAGACAAAAATGATATTTTATCACAATTAACATCGTTAAATGTATCATTAGTTTTAGCAGCTATTGTATTTTTAGCTATTGGTATAACATTTATTTACATAATTTCGAAAGGAATTTCGGATCCTATAGAGCGTACTTCACAACATTTAGGAAGATTAGCTGAGGGAGATTTGAGCTTTGAAGTAAGTTCAAAATATATTAATAATCAAGATGAAATTGGGCAGATGGCTAGAGCAATTACTGAAATGAAAACATCTCTTAGCAGTATGATACTTAGTATCAAAGAAAGCTCTAGTAGTATTGAGTCACAGTCACAAAATCTTTCTTCTGTATCAGAAGAAATGTCATCTGTATCACAAAATATTGCTTTAGCAATTAATGATATGGCTCAAGGTACAAACACTCAATCAGATGATTTATTAGAAGCTACTCAATTATTAGATAATTTTAGTGAGAATTTATCTGTAATGGTAGGTGAGATAGGTGAAATTGAAGAAAATTCGAAGTCTATCAATACTATGGCTAAAGACAGTAGTGAAAATATGATACATACTACAAATTCTATAAACAACATTGATAATTCCTTTAATGTTTTTAGTGATAAAATATTAAAACTTATTCAAAGTATTAAACAAATAAATGATATTACAAATGTAATTAACAGTATTGCAGATCAGACTAATCTTCTTGCGTTAAATGCTGCTATTGAAGCAGCTAGAGCTGGAGAAGCTGGAAAAGGATTTTCTGTTGTTGCAGATGAAATAAGAAAATTGGCAGAGCAAAGTAAGAATTCATCTGAAAGTATAAATAATCTTATTTATGATATAGAAAGAGAAACTAATTTAATTGTTGATAATACAAAAGAGATGAGTGGCGAATTAAATAATCAAGTAAAGACTATAAATTATTCTACAGAATCTTTTAAAAATATAATAGATTCTATAAATAATATTATTCCGAAAATAGGATACATAAATTCAACTGCAATAAATTTAAATACTTCAAAAAATAGTATCTTAGATAAATTGAATGGAATATCTGCTATTGCTGAGGAAACATCAGCATCTTCAGAAGAAATATCTGCATCTTCAGAGGAATTAAATGCATCTTCAGAAGAAGTAGCAGCATCATCAAATATCTTGAGTAAAATGACTCGAGATATGTCTGAACAAATAAATAAATTTACAATATAGATACATATATTAAATAATTAAAATCTAATTGCTAATAAAATAAACGAATGAGAATTCATAAAATATTGAAATTCTCATTCGTTATTTATATTATTTAAACTTTTCGGGGAATTGTTTAATAATACCATCTGAAAGAACATCAGCAAACTTAATCATATGTTCTTCACCCTCATCATAAGCAGCAATGTCAGCTTTCCAATTTTTATTTATTCTAGCAACTGCTTGATTAGTAACAAATTCTAGATGTTTATATAACATATCCTTTAATTCTGAATTTGACCAATTAGGATTTGCATCAGATAGAAATTTAGAAATTTCATCTGCATTTTTATACCATAATTTATTATATTTATCTAAGTCAGTTTTATTGTTGCTTTTAGCAGCAGCTACAACTTGACCTGCAAGCTCAATATGTTCTCTTAAAAGTTTTGAAAGTTTATTGCCAGCGTCTTCTCCATAATAAGGTTTAATTGATGCACCAATATCATCTTGATTTTTAAGTAATCTTTGTAACACAACATCTTTATCAGGAAGAGAGGCTAAATCACTAACAATAAAATTTCTAGTCCATGAAACATGATCAATCCAAAGTTTCCTTTCATTCATCTTTAAATTTACTATAGAAGTATTTAACGGAAGACCTTTGTCAATACCATATGCCTTAAGAGGCAGCAGTAAAGTGGTAAATAACATGAATAATAATAAAGTTGAAATAATTTTTTTCATTGTCATACACTCCTTTTATTTTAGAATATATTTAGTTTTGTCCTATGATTAAAAAAGTATGCTTGGCATAATAAGTAAAATAAACTTATTTTTTATAAAAATAAATTTTAGTCACTTAAAAGGAAAATTTCTATGATGAGTAGGAAATCTTATAAATATAAAAAAAGACTTGCAATTTATTTTGAGCGTGTTATAATAAATATTGTAATAACAAAGGTTTTTAATAGATAAGTACATTTCTCCTTTTAGAGAATTATATGGATCGAAATTAATCTTTAATTTAAGAGGAGGAATTTAATAATGGAAGATAAAACTTTAGTATGTAAAGATTGCGGAAATGAATTTGTATTCACAACTGGAGAACAAGAATTCTACAAAGAAAAAGGATTTGAAAACGAACCAGTAAGATGTCCTGATTGTAGAAGAGCTAGAAAGCAACAAAATAACAGAAGATAGTTTTTGTTTATTTCAAGAGTTATAATATTTTATTATAACTCTTTTTTTTTGATTATATTATTTTTTAAGGAACTATAATGACGTGTGATTTGTAGATATTATGCCTTTTTAGGGTACATTGACATAATGGTATAAAGTCGTAAGGTATCAAAAAAATAGTATAGAATTAAATTATTTTCATAAATGAATAAAAATAAAATATGATTTAAAAGTATCAAAAAGACTTGCAATTTATTCTGAACGTGTTATAATAAAAAGTATAATAACAAAGGTTTTTAATAGATAAGTACATTTCTCCTTTTAGAGAATTATATGGATCGAAATTAATCTTTAATTTAAGAGGAGGAATTTAATAATGGAAGATAAAACTTTA
>Ga0302161_10000331_pt1 | contig 12531 bp, 11 predicted proteins | sample I_Fen_E2_1_FD_193498 | JGI IMG/M metagenome (GOLD analysis project Ga0302161, IMG submission 193498) | Peat permafrost microbial communities from Stordalen Mire near Abisko, Sweden - I_Fen_E2_1 | ecosystem: Environmental > Terrestrial > Soil > Wetlands > Permafrost | place: Sweden: Abisko...
ACCTGGGTGAGTCATCTGTTGGAAAAAGATGGTCGCTACTATAGCTATGTGCATTATGCAAAAATGTTGCTGAGCGATGATAACGGAGTGCCTGTGTTGCTAAGAGTCAGGACAGAGCGGGTGGGGAATGTTTATCTGCCGCTGTTCAGAGTTTTTAATCATCATTTGCCCGGCTATACCGAAACCCATCCATACTCGCAGTTGCTCAAAGGGCTTACCTTTACCGACAGACAGCAGGACATTCTTTATTCCCACGGACAAGGATTCAGTATAGAGGCCATTGCCGAAAAGGTAAACCTGGCTGAAACTACGGTGCGTAATTATCATATCGGGAAAATACTGGATAAAATGGAACTAAAATCTATGGATACAGCCTGTATGATAGCCAAAATACTGGGTTTTAAAAAGGAGTGAGATTAGCCGGCAGCTTGTAGCATAAGCATGCAACTGAGGCGGGGTTGTATCAACAGCACGCAACTAATGCCGTTTTACACAACTGAGACGGGGTTATATAAGAATAACGCAACATACGCAAATGCCACAAATTTTCGCAAATAAGACAGTGATAGGATGACTTTAAGTCATCCTATCACTAACCGGGCAACTATACCGGCTTTCGCCTTGTTTACCTCGCCCTGAAGCCTGTCTGGAGTTATATGTATTATGTAAAGAGGAAAAATAATAAACAATTCTTGTTAATGTGAATAATAGTTTTTACCTTTGGAGCGGGTAATGGAAATATAGATCTCTTAAATAAATAAGAGCACCTATGTGAAATATGTGGCAAAACTATATAATGCACAATAACCGACAATTAATAGCATAACAAACAAAAAATAAAGTTTATATAAGGTCACCTAGGTGGCGATATAAATTGTTATGCGTTCATTGTAAAAAAATAAAAATGACAAATTACGATTTTGAAAATATATTATCTCCATTAGACTTTGAATATCTTATTCGAGATCTTCTTTCCGTTGATTTGAATATCGAATTGACTGCTTTTGCAGAAGGAAAAGATCAAGGAATTGATTTGAGATATTCAAAAAAAAACGATTCAAGTATTATTGTACAATGTAAAAGAAGTAAAAGTATTTCAAAATCTACATTAGAAGATGAATACAAGAAAATAAAAAAATTAAAATTCGAAAAATATTATTTTGTTACCTCATGTAATTTGAGTGTAAGTAAAACTGATCAAATTAAAGAGATATTCAAAGAATGGATTGATAGTGATGAATATATAATCTCAAGAAATAAGGTTAATCAATTATTGAATAAATACGAATCTGTTCATAGAAAACACTATAAATTATGGTTATCTAGTGTTAGCATTTTAAATACAATTCTAAATCAACATTTATATGAACGTTCAAAATCTCTAATGACAGATATTCAAAAATCATATAAATTCTATGCTAAAAACAATAGTTTTAATGAGGCAGCTGATATACTTAACAAACATAAGTTTTTGATAATTAGTGGTATTCCAGGAATTGGAAAAACAACATTGGCAAAACTTCTTATATGGGAATATTTACAGAAAGAATACGAGGTAATTGAGATTAGAAAAGTACTAGAAGGTGAACAGTTGCTTATAGAAAATTCCGAAAATAAGCAAGTTTTCTATTTTGATGATTTTTTAGGGGAGAATTTTTTAAAATATGATGTGATTGAAGGTCGTTCTTATGATTTAGTACAGTTCATAAATAGGATAATGAATAATAAGAATAAAATCCTAATTATGACAACTAGAGAGTATATTTTAAAACAAGCAAAAGAAAAATATGCAAAACTCAACACAGATGAATTTGATGTTTTAAAATACACTCTTGACTTAGACACATATACTAAAAGAATTAGATCATTGATTTTATATAATCATTTGTATTATTCGAATGTTTCTTTAGAACACATAAAAAATATAATTGACACAAAATCATATATAAAGATTATCAATCACAAAAATTATAGTCCTAGAATTATTGAAAAAATGACAATAAAATTAGGGTCTGTCGAGCCAGAAAATTATTCTCAGTCTTTTATTGAAAGTCTTGATAACCCATTAAGTGTTTGGGATAGGGCTTTTAATACAGAAATTTCAGAAGGAGCAAAATACACATTATACATACTACTTTCCATAGGTAGTCCAATAATTGTCTCAGACATCCAAATTGCTTTAAATTATTTCTATGAAAGAAGTGCAAAAAAATATGGAATAAACTTTAGATCAATAGACTATAAAGACTATTTAAAAGAACTTGAGGGCTGTTTTATTAAAACAAGTTTAACAAAGGGAAATAAACATTATATTGAATTTCAAAATCCGTCGATTAAAGATTTTCTAATCAATTTAATAAAACCTGAAAGACAAATAATTGAATTAATTATCAATTCATCATTTTACTTCAATCAGCTTATTTATACAATCAACTATCTCTGTGATGATTTCAAATCAGACAAGTCTATTAATGAAATGATTAGTTCTGTCTTGATTGATAGATTTGACAAGTTTGAACAAACAACTGAAGTGTTTTTGGGTTTGGAATTTAAGGACAAACTTAAAGATATTGATAAAATTGATGCTTTAAAGAATTATATAAGTAGAAATAAAAATAAATCAATTGAGAAATTTGTATTTGACAAGTTTGAGAAACTTGAAACGAATAAGTTACTTGCACACGATGAAAGAAAATACCTAAATTTCTATTCTATTTTTAAAGAACAATTGACAATAAAAACAGATGATCTGTTTAATAATATTTTAAGTAATTTGAGTTGGTTTGGAAATATAAAAAATTTTCTTTTACTGAATACAATTTCACCCACATTCAAGAGCTTCGTAGAAGCAAATCAAGATGTAATTGATGATAAAATCTCTAATGCACTACATAAAGAAATTGAATTTAGTAGCTCCAAGACTTCCTTGGAAGACTTCAAATCAAAACTTGATGAAGAATTAGAGAATCTAATTTTAATTTCAAACATTGATTATGACAAAATAAACGTTGAGATTCTTGAGAAAAATGAAGATTTTGAAGATACCTCTACTGAGGATAGTGACAACTCATTAATTGAAACCAAAGAAATTAACGAGGAAAAGCAATCAAAAGATGATTATTTTAATGAAAGTGATTATTTTAAAATTGAATTATTTGAATAAACAACGAAACGCTAACACGTGCTTTTGCTTACGTGCTGGCTGATATGTACATAGCGGTATTTGCTCCCGTTTTCACCTTTTCGCTTTGCGAAAGTGAAGCTCCTGCAAACCTCAGGTACGCATAGTCTCGGTCGTTAGGCGTCATTATAAAAAAAACGAACGACTGATTAATAAGCATTAAAGTAAAATTCTAGAAACACTTTATTATGAAATTAACTTCTATATCAATTAAAAATTTTCGCTGTTACGAAAACGAAACAAAAGTTTCAATCGACAATTTGACAACTTTCATTGGCAGAAATGACATTGGAAAATCCACTATATTGGAAGCTTTAGAAATATTCTTCAATAATGAAACCGTAAAGATTGAAAATGGAGACCAAAATATCTATAGTGGAAGTAATGATGTAGTATTCACTTGCGAGTTTGATAATTTACCAGAAGAATTGACTGTAGATGCTTCCTCACCGACGACACTAAAAGATGAATACTTGCTTTCTAATGAAGGTACGCTCAAAATTCAAAAGGTATTCTCTTGCGGAAAAGTGACACCAACAAATGAAATTTTCATTATTGCGAACCACCCTACCGTACAAGGTGCTGAGAATTTATTAGAACTGAAGGAAAAGGAATTACAAACTATAATTAAACAAAAAGGATTAGACAGTGCCTTAAAAGGCAATCCGACAATGAGAAAAGCAATTTGGAATTCATTTGAAGATCTTGAACTAAAAGAAGTCGCAATTCCAGTTAGCAAGCCAAAAGAAGATAGTAAAAGGATTTGGGAACAAATTGAGTCTCATTTACCAATTTTTGCTTTATTTCAAAGTGACAGAAGTAGTCAAGATAAAGACAAAGAAGTACAAAACCCAATGAAAGCTGCAATAGCATTGGCAATTTCAGAAGTAAAAGATGATATAGAAAGAATTCAAAAGAAAGTTAGGGAGAAAGCAGAAGAAATAGCTTTCAATACACACGAAGCATTAAAAACTATTGACCCAAAGTTGGCGAGCAGACTTGATCCGCAGTTTACCCCTCCAACAACCGCAAAATGGACAGGGCTTTTTTCAATTAATATGGATACAGATGATGGTATCCCATTAAATAAAAGAGGAAGTGGAATAAGAAGAATGATACTTGTAAGTTTTTTTAAAGCAGAAGCTGAAAGGAGATTAAAAACTACAAATAAAAGAAGCATTATTTACGCATTAGAAGAACCTGAAACAGCTCAACACCCAAACAATCAGAAAATTCTTATTGATTCATTTAAAGCACTTGCAGAAGAAAATGACTGTCAAGTTATATTGACAACACACAGTCCTGGTTTAGCTTCGGAATTACCTGCAGAAAGTATCAGATTTATAGATAGAGATGAATTTTCTAAACCATTTATTCAAAACGGAGTAGATGTTTTCGAGAAAGTTGCAAATGCTCTAGGTGTTACACCAGACAGTCGGGTTAAGGTCTTAATTTGTGTTGAAGGACCAACTGATGTTGTTGCATTGAAATGTTTAAGTAAAGCTCTACATTTGGATAATCCAAGTTTAATTGACTTATCAGCAGACCCTAGAATAGCATTTGTATTAATGGGTGGTTCAACACTTAAACATTGGGTAAATGAGAAGTATTTAAAAGGACTCGGTTGTAAAGAATGCCATATTTATGACAATGATGTTGCCTCATATTCTGAATCTATAGCAGAAATTAATTCAAGAACTGACGGTTCTTGGGGCACATTAACACTCAAACATGAAATTGAGAATTATCTTCATAGTGATGCTATAAAAGACGCATATGATGTTAGAATAGATATCCTTGACAAACCTTTGGCCGATAAAAAAGGTGTTCCAAAATTGTTTGCCGAAGCTTATTCTGCAAAAATGAGTTTTGATGGAGTAATGGGTGACACAAGAGCAAAAGTATATTTGGCAAATAAAGCTTTTCCAAAAATGACAGCTGAGAGAATTAAAGATAGAGATTCGGTTAACGAAATTCAAGGCTGGTTGACAAGAATCGAAGCTATGCTCAATTGAAATAACCTTGACAAGGAGAGAAAGAATCTCTGCTGCCGTGCGGATTGCATCGTGTGGCATGTTTGCAATAGGTAATAGGTTCTACGGGAGAAAAAGGGTGCTGAGTGTTGTGTTGGTTTAATATTGTTGCTATGCGATGTAATTGTGTGGTAGCGGGAGGTGAGAACCCGATGGTGAAAGTCCATGGCGTGATTCGATTACCAGCAAGCATAAGAAACAGCATTATGAAATGTTTAATGACTGAAAAAATGATTAATTACTAAAAAAATAATTATTATGAAAAAAGTATGGATTAACTTGCTAATTGTATTGGCAGTAATGAGTAGTTGTAATAACACTCCAAGAGAAAGTAGCAAAAATACTCCTGAGATTACAAAAGGAGAGGATTGTTCAGTAAAAGTTTCTGGCGTTGAGTTTACTAAATCGCTTAATGGTGCGAAAACCACAGCAAGCGTTGATGGTAACAAATTAATCATCAAAAGCAATGCAAAATGTGATAATTTTAACGACCCGGATGGAAAACTATCAAACAATACTGCACCTGTTTTGCTGACAAAAATAGATAATACCAAACCTTTTACATTTATAGCTAAAGTTACTCCGACATTTATAGACACCTATGACGCAGGAACCATGTATATTTATTTAAACCCAAAGTTATGGTTTAAATTTGCTTTCGAGAGAGATGAACGCATGAAGACCCGTGTTGTAACCGTCAGGACGATAGGAACGTCGGACGATAATAACTCTGAAGAGGTTGATAATGCAAGCGTGTACATGAAAATTTCTTCGGATGCAAAGACTATCGGCTTTTATTATTCACTGGATAAAGAAAAATGGCAACTAGTTCGCTTGTTTAAGAATGATTATCCTGCCGAATTATGGGTAGGATTAAGTACTCAATCGCCTAAAGGTATTGGAACAAATACAACATTTGAAGAATGTTCATTGACCCAAAGTAGCATTAAAGATTTTAGAATGGGAATTTGATAAAACCCGAATTAAATAAATGCCTGCTGATAATACATACTAATGCTCACCTGCTAGTTGACATGCACTAAGCAGCATTTGCTCCCGCTTTCACTTTATCGCTTTGCGAAAGTGAAAGCTCCCGCAAACTGCAGGTGCGCATAGCCTCGGTTGTTGGCGGTAAGGCTAAAAAAACTCATACACCAATATGACAAATAAGGAAAAAATAGAATCAATTATAACCGGATATGGATTTACTGATTATCGTTGGATTAATCCCCAAGACATAATCGTATCTCAATGGGTTAGGGTCAAATGTACTTTTGGGTGCAGTGATTATGGATTAGGGACTTGTCCTCCTAATACCCCAACGGTAGATGAATGCAAAAGGTTCTTTAGCGAATATAATAATGGATTGATTATAAGGTTAACAAAGTTTGCTGACAAGGATTCATATCCATCTGATTGGTCCAGGGATATGACAAATAAATTTCTTGAGATCGAAAAACAAATATTTTTACAAGGGAATCAAAAAGCCTTTTTGTTAAATCAGACCTGTTGTGATCTATGTAAGGATTGTTCAGGTAATCGCACTGATTGTAAGGATAAAAGAAAATCAAGACCAAGTCCGGAAGGATTTGCCGTGGATGTTTATCAAACAGTAAGGAATGCTGGAATGGAAATTAATGTAATACCTGAAAATCCTTCTGAAATGCATAGGATTGTGATATTATTAATTGATTGATTTAAAAAAGCACGAACTGCCAACAAGCGGTATAAAACAGAGGGGTTTTATTGGTAAGCAAAAGGTTTCGCCCGCTGGCAAACTTTCTATCGGTTGATAGGAAAGCGTCCCCCTTGCTACCGCCCAATTGCATCGTGTGGCATGTGCCAGTAAATAAAGTTATTGGCAAGAGAAAAAATTACAGGCACAACAATCTTGTTGAAGAAGAAATCGTATTTAAAACAGAAACGCTGTGTATATATAGTAGTGCAATAGGTTCTGTGGGAGAAAAGTGTACTGAGTGTTGTGTTGGTTTAATATTGTTGCCCTGCGGTGTAATTGTGTGGCAGTGGGAGGAGGCTAACGACTAAAGAACTATAAAAGTGAAATTTACATAGTTGTTATGGCCAATTATAGAAAAAAACAAACTTGATAATAATTAAAATTTGAATGAAAAAAGTATTGTTGTTATTAGCGGATGGATTTGAAATATTTGAAGCAAGCGTATTCATTGATGTTATTGGTTGGAACCTTGTTGAAGGAGATTGTTCTACCCAATTATTTACTTGTGGACTAAAAAAAGAAATAAAAAGTTCATTTAATCAACGATTTATTGTTGACTTCGTTGTTGACGAAATTGATATTACTTTGTTTGATGCATTGGCTATTCCAGGTGGATTTGAAGTGTATGGTTTTTATGATGATGCTTATGATGAAAAATTCCTTGAATTAATTCGCAGTTTTAAATCGAACAACAAAATAATTGCATCTATTTGTGTTGGTGCTTTGCCATTGGGAAAGAGTGGTATATTAAAAGATAAAAAGGCTACAACCTATAATAATGTTGTCAGGCGGGAAGCATTGCAAGGGTTTGGCGTTAATGTGATAAATGAAGCTATTGTAATAGATGATAATGTAATTACATCATGGAATCCATCTACAGCGGTAAATGTTGCTTTACTATTATTGGAGCAACTGACAACAAAAAATAATGCTGATAATATTCGTAAATTAATGGGATTTTAAATGTTAGTCGGGACTAAACAGAAAAAAATCATGATTAAATTAAAATGTAAACAGTTATAAAATTAAATACAACAAAATGAGAGTTGCAATAGCCCAGATAGAGGCAATAAAAGGAAATATTGAGAAAAATATTGAAAATCATTTAAAGTGGATAAAACAAGCAATTCAGAATAATGCAGATATAGTGGTTTTTCCTGAATTGTCAGTAACTGGTTACGAACTTGATTTAGCAGAGAGTCTTGCAACCAATCAAGATGATACAAGATTAGATGAGATTCAGAGTTTAAGTGATAGAAATGGAATCACGATTGGAGTTGGATTGCCAACAAAAGCCGAGAGTGATACATTTATCAGTATGATTATTTTTCAACCTCATAAGGAACGAATAACCTATTCAAAACAGTATTTATATCCACCGGAAGAACCTATTTTTAAAGCTGGCAAGAATCCACTTGTTTTAAATTTTGAAACAGAAGTTGTATCTCCTGCAATTTGCTATGAAGTGTCTAATAAAGCACATTGCGAGTTTGCAAAACGAAATAATGCAACAATTTATATAGCAAGTGTATTAAGTTCTATTGACGGAATTGATGCTGAACTAAAAAAACTGTCTGACATAGCTAAGAATAATAATTTGGTGACATTTATGGCAAATTATGTTGGCAAATCAGGAGGATATGAATGTGCAGGAAAATCTTCTGTTTGGGACACAACTGGAAAGCTAATTGGACAACTTGGCACCGAGACAGAGGGAATACTAATTTACGACACAGAAACAAAAGAAATTGTGAAGAAAACAGAATGAACTGCTCTTACTTCCGCACAATTGCATTGTGTGGCATGTAAAGCAACTAAAGTTATTGACGAGAGTTAAAATTACCTGCATAACAATCCCGTTGAAGAAGGAATCGTATTTAAAGCAAAATGCTGTGTATATAATAGTGCAATAGGTTCTGTGGGAGAAAAAGGTGCTGAGTGTTATGCTGGTTTAATATTGTTGCCACGTGGTGTGATTGTGCGGTAGCCAAAGGGTGGTAGGTGAGAAATTACATTTCAGATATAACAAAAAGAACTTATATTGGACAATAATCAATATAACCATTAAGGGATAATTCAAAGAAGTTAATAATCATAGGGTTGTGGCTTGAACTACAAAACGTCTCTACAAAAAATTAAAATGTAATGGAACAAAATGACTATTTAATGAGGGAAGTTGAAAAAATAGGATTGATAATAAATGCTATTGGGCAGAGAATATTTGGTGGTAAAGGAAACCTGGCAATAACTCTTGAAGAGCAAATTAAAGATGCAAAAGATATGTTGTTTAATGGAGCTGATTTTGACTTAGATAAATTTTTGAATTCAACCGTTGAAAACTCAAATAAATATATATCAAGTTTTATTGGATTTAATAATGACAATATAGAGCTATTTGCAAATTATCTTTTTCGAATAGGTTTAAGTGATAAATCAAATAATTCAAAAAAATGTCTTGAAAAGGCTTTACAACTTTTTGAGCTTTGTAGTTTACAAGACAAAGCCTATTCTTTTGAACGTGAATCAAATATAAAGACAATAAAAAATTACCTATAAAAAGTGGGTTTAGTGTCAAGTGGGTAGAAAGATACTCCTTGCTGACCTCTCCGCTGCCGCACGATTGCATCGTGTGGCATATAAAGTAAATAAAGCTATTGACGGGAGGTGAATAGCCAGCATAATAATCCTGTTGAAGAAGGAATCGTATTTAAAGCAGAATGCTGTCTGTAGTAATAAAGAAAAGATTAATAATAAATTTGCACGATACTGAATATGGATGTATTAAAGAAAACAGCATGCCTGATACTTTTGATTTCTTTTGTTTTAATTAAATGTATTGCCCAAAAGACCGAGAAATTCTACGATATTAAATGGAAGTCCTGTAAGCCCAACGTGGCACGGTTTTACAGTGTGACAACCAAAACGGATTCCGGATACTTTAGGAAAGATTACTTTATTAAAGAGCGAAGATTGAAAATGGTGGGCAATTATTCGGACTCCATAAACGAGCTTAAGAACGGGAGATTTCGCTTTTATTATGCGAATGGAGTTCTTGAATCTTCGGGACAATACACCCAAAATAAAAAAGAGGGATTGTGGCTGAGTTTTCATAGCAATGGTTCAGTGAGAGACTCTACGGTTTATGCAGATGGAAACCCAATAGGGAAAAGCCTGTCGTGGTATCCCAATGGTTATCCGCATGATTCGATATCGCTAAATACTGACAGAAGTGGTTTAAAGGTTTCGTGGTTTGATAATGGTGTTGTGGGTGAAGTCGGAAGATATTCCCTGGGTATGAAACAAGATGGAAGGTGGAAATACTTTCATAAAAATGGAATTGTCAGTTCGATAGAGCTATATGATAAATCGAAACTTGTCAACAAACAATATTTCAACGATAAAGGGGAGTTGATGCCTGATACTACAAACACTGACAGGCGTGCACAGTTTGAAGGTGGCGATGAGGCCTGGCTAAAATATATTTCAAAAAAGATTTACTTTCCGGACGGATACAAAATAGCGAATGGAGACCTTGCAACGGTTGTTGTGACTTTTACCGTAAATGAAAATGGGGCAATTGAAAATGTAATTACAACTGATCCCTTTGACAAAAGATTTGACGAAATAGCCGAAGAGGTAGTCCGAAAATCACCCGGATGGATGCCGGCAATGGAACATAATAGAAAAATGAAGCAAGTGTTCCATCAACCGATTGTTTTTTCAAACTATAAAGAGTGATTGATTAAGAAAAGTTCTATCTGAGTATTTGTAAGGCTGGTTTAAATTTATCTACCTCTGCTGCCGCACGGATTGTATCGTATATCATGTACGTAGATAAAGTTATTGAAAGAGCTAAAATTACATGCATAACAATCCTGTTGAAGAAGAAATCGTATTTAAAGCAGAAATGAACGAAAATTAAAACAGAATTCTACGAAGTTTAATTGCAGCATATTTTCAGAATAAACAACATAATGAGAAGACAAGACAGACAAATAAGCGAAAGTGAGGCTATAGAGATTTTGCAAAAAGGAGAATTTGGTGTTCTGTCTATGTGTACGCCAGATAGTGGAGGATATGGCATTCCGCTGAATTATGCTTTAAAAGACAAAGCGATTTATTTCCATTGTGCATTAGAAGGTTCAAAATTAGAATACCTGAGACAGAACAATCGGGTTTCGTTTTGCGTGATTGGCCGCACAAATGTATTGCCTTCACAGTTTGGAACCGTGTACGAAAGTGCAATTGCATTTGGAGTTGCAATCGAGGTTGAGGGGGAAGAAAAGCATGAGGCATTAATGCTTTTTTTGGAAAAATATTCAGCCGATTATATTCAGGAAGGTACTGAATATATGATCAAAGCTTTTAAAAGAGTAAAAGTCATAAAACTATCAATAGAAACAATTACAGGCAAAGCCAGAAAATAATCTCTCTACTGGCGTGCTTTTGTAAAGTCTTATCCATTATTTGTAAGTAGTTACAAGTAAATAGTTACGAGTTACAAGACTGTTTATCTGAATTTTGCTTTCAGAAAACAGATCATCAAATAGTATTACTTACTTAAGTCTGAGATCAAAAAAAAGAGAATTTATGAAATCTACAATTATCTTTCTGATTTGTTTTTTTATTTTTCGTACAGCTGTACATTCGCAAGTGAATACTTTTGCCATTGACGAAAGTAAGTTTAAAACAGAGTTGCTTCCTGCTTTAGATACACTATATAAAGAAGACCAATCTAATAGATTGAAGTATACTGAATTGAGAACTAGCAAAGCTCCAAAGAAAGCTCTTGACAGCATCTATGCAATTATAAAACAACAGGACGCCGCTAATTTAATCAAAGTAAATAAGATTCTGAGCCAGTATGGTTGGTTGGGACCTCAAGATGTTGGAATGGATAGAAGTCAGGCACTGTTTTTAGTCATTCAACACGCCGATTTGAAAACCCAGCAAAAATACCTGCCAATGATAAAAAAAGCTGAAAAAGAAGGGAAAACTTTTTCCAGTAATCTCGCAATACTACAAGACAGAATTGCAATGAGAGAAGGCAAAAAACAACTATACGGAAGTCAGGGGTTTCAAGACAAAACCACAGGAATAAAGTATATTTATCCAATGATTGATCCCGATAAGCTTGACCAAAGGCGTAAATCGATGGGACTTCAGCCAATGAAAGAATCTGAAATGGGATGGGATGTAAATGAATACAAGAAAAAACTACCCGAGATAGAGAAAATATTCAAAGAGCAGCATAAACATTGAAAAAGGTGCTGAGTGTTGTGTTGGTTTAATATTGTTGGCAGGTGATGTAATTGTGTAGCAGCAGAGGAAGAGCAGAAACAGACAAACAAATAAATAAAAGCCTTTTAAATAAACTATTAAATTGAAATATCATGAAAAAAAAAGACATTTACGAAGTTACCATTAAAATTTTTGGAATTATTGCCGCATGTAAATTTATTGAATTTCTTATTGCCGGCCTTACTGCTTGTATTGCATTTTATTTGTCGTCTGCAGCTCCAAAGCCGGACCTTATAGGTTTGTTGCAAACATATTACAGTGTTTTCTGTATTTCTTCC
>Ga0302161_10000339_pt1 | contig 12472 bp, 9 predicted proteins | sample I_Fen_E2_1_FD_193498 | JGI IMG/M metagenome (GOLD analysis project Ga0302161, IMG submission 193498) | Peat permafrost microbial communities from Stordalen Mire near Abisko, Sweden - I_Fen_E2_1 | ecosystem: Environmental > Terrestrial > Soil > Wetlands > Permafrost | place: Sweden: Abisko...
AGGGGCAGGGACATCTGGAGTATTATGTAAGTATGCAGCTAGATATTTTTCGTCAATAGGTAAATTTGCTATGTATATAGATGATCCATATTTTCCGAGAAATTATAAAGTGTATGAAGATTCTGTAATAATAGCAATATCAGTTTCTGGAGAAACATATTCTGTTATTGATCATGTAAGCAATCTAAAAAGAGAACGAAGCACAGTTGTAAGTATAACTAATAGTGAAAATTGCACTATAGCTAAAATATCTGATTTGAATATATCTTATTATGTTCAACAAGAGAAAGTAGGAATTAGTGATATAACGACACAAATACCAGTATTATATATGATTGAAAGTATAGGAAAGAGATTACATAATAAATTTTTATAGAACCATCTATTAGATAGTCAAATAAATTTTCTTTTAACATACTATACATACAAAATTTCTTAATACTAATAGATATACTACGGTTGATATGGATATAGATACGAAATTTAAACTTATAACTTAGATGTATATACAAGAAATGAAGGTCATGCCTTTGTAGAGGCGTTACATCAGAGGATTTAGCTGTAGATATTTCTTCAGTAAAAGTTGTTCCATTTATGATTGTCCCAATGAACATTGGGAGCATGCATAAATGGGGGCAACTTCTACTGATAGAAATTCACAGCTAAATCCTCAGTAACCCGAACAAATGCATGACCTTCATTTCGGTAGTTTATTGAATTAACCTTAATTTTCACTTTGGGTATAGATATTCCACTATAACCATAATTTAATTATTCACTAAAAGATTTATTATATAGCATATTTCATCATCTACTATGTCTATTTGATATTTTTTATTTATAAAGGTCAAGTTTTCTTTTATTATATTATATAGATTAATATTTTCTGATATATACTTATTCTTTTCAGGATAAATAGCAGGATTATCTTCATTTCTTAATCTTCCTATAACAAAAGATAAATGAAGGATTACACCAACCGTATTTTCATCAGATAATGTAATAGAAAGCTTAGATTCTAATGTATTTAAAAGTTTAGTTACATCATTAAATAATTCAACACCATCTATATTACATATATTTTCTTTTAAGATTTTAGGTATGTTAAGCATAGCAGTTTTTGTATCTATGGCAGTTTGAAGTTCTTTTAGGATGTTCATATTAAATACTTCATACATAGTATATTGCTTTAGTGTTGAATCTACTGGGAAAGATGAAACTATAAATAATATTTCATTTTGCTCTTGAAGATTAATTATTTTTTGCTTGAAATATTTTTTATCTAAGCAATTTAGACAGGTAATTTCAAAATAATCATTATCTATTCTAAGATTGCTACTTAAAAAGTTTTTAATAGCAATAGCAGCTCCCTCTCCAGTTAAACATGCAGTTACTATTAAGATTTTATTTTCATTTTCACATTTGTTATTTAAATTTTTATGTATTTCTACATAAGAATTAACCATAAGAACGTCATTATAAATTTCATCTAAAGATGATCCAATTAATGCCTTTCTTGCAGCTTCTAACACATGTAAAGTTGAAACAAGAGATATTACTTTAATTTCAACTTTAAATTCTTTCCTTATAACATCTGCGAAAGTAGTTAAAGAACCCATATCAACTAATAAAAGATAACCAGCTTGAGTTGGATTTTCTTTTATGCCAATCTTTAGATTGTCTAATACTTTTGATGGAGCAACATCAAGTGACGCATTTATAGGAATTACATAATTTTCACCTAAAAGTTTATTTGAAACCTCAGCCATTGAAGTTGCGGTAGATTCTCCATGAGCAATAAGAATAACTTTTACTTTATCATGAGATACATCATTAAAAGTATTATCTGGTATTAAAAATAGAGATAAGTAGCCAGCTTCATCGACTGGAATTGATTTTTTTATATGATCTTCAATAATTTCTTTTATCTCAAGGGCCACAGAAAATTCTAATGGATAAAGCTCTTTAATCTTATTTAAATTAGTATTTATGATTATTTTGTCACTATTAATTCTATTTATTAACGTGTTAATATGCAAAGCAAAAGCTGTATATAGATTGTTATCAAAAGTTATAGTAAGCTTTTGGGTAGCGTGAGTTATTATTTTATCAAAACAATCTAATGTATTTTGGTCAACAATAGTTAATAAGTTTTTCTTATTTATTTCTTCAGATACTTCAGAATTATTTTTATTAAAATGTTTCGCAATGTCTTTTTCAAGGATATTTTCAATATCCATATCGGAAATATCTAAAGATTTTAGCTTTTCAAGTTTATTTTCTATAAAATCATAAATAGTATTATCACCATTATTAAATATAGGATTAGTATCCTCATTAGACCCATTAAATCTAAAATATTCAATTTCTTCACTCATTAATTTATTCCATAAAACTCGGTGTTCTTTTTCTTTGTATAGCCCTTCTTTAATATAAGCAGGTAAAATTCCACTATAAATTCTTACATCACGTTTTAGATTTGTTAAAAATTCCGAATAGGCCTTAGCACAAAGAAGCTGAACATCGCTTTTTAGTTGACCTATATTATTAGGACAATCATAAGAAAGTAATGCTCTAAGTGAATTTAATGATACATATATTTCATTGTTTAAACGAATACTTTCATATTTAAAGAAACTTTTAATTAAAAATAATCTCTCATCTAAAGTTCTATCTTTAAGAGAAGGAATATTTATTACAATAGGGATTCTTCTAGTAAAAGTATTTAACAATGCAGAATTTGGATCTTCTGTTGTAGCTGAAATTATTAAAACATCTGATGTTCTAGATTCGGAATCACCAATTCTTCTAAAGGTTCCACTATCTAAAAATACAAAAAGAGCTTCTTGCCCTTCTGGAGGAAGTCTATGGATTTCATCTAAGAATAAAATTCCACCATTAGCTTGTTCGATTAATCCAACCTTATCAGCTTCAGCTCCTGTATAAGCACCTTTTTTCACTCCGAAAAGTTGAGAAGTAAGTAATTGAGGGTTATTACTGTAGTCTGCACAGTTAAATATTATAAATGGAGAATCTTCTGATTTTACTTTCATCTCTAAAGCATAATTATGCATTAAAGAAGCAAACATAGATTTTCCAACACCAGTACCTCCAAGGATTAAACAATTCATACCCTTAGGAGGGTACAATATAGCAGCCTTAGCTTGTTCGACAGAATCTTTTAGGGATACGTTATTTTTAGCCAATAAGTCCAATTGAGATTCATTATTGGTAATTTTATTTTCTGAAAGAAAGAATAATACAGGTCTACCAGATGATTTATATAATTTACCTTCTTTACAAAGTTCGTTTAATTCGTGACTTAAATTTGCTCTAGACATATCAACTAGTGATGCTAAGGTTTTGGTATCTATACCTTCAGAAAATTCTAATTGAAGAAGCTTTTGATAAACCAAATCTTTTTTTGTCATTAAATATCCTCCTTACCCAATTTGTAATTATTATCTACATATTAAAACTTTAATACACTATATTCAAAATAATATAACAAGTTTATTAAGAGAGTTTAACATCATTAATATAGTGTTTAAATATAGTTTTGTGAAAACCTAAACACTGTATATAAATTATAAAACACTAAAGGAACTAAGTAAACAGTTACTTAAAAATAAAAAATAGTAAATTTAATTAAGAAAAAAATAAAAAAAGTTTATAAAAATAAAATAAGACTAATATATATAGTGTGAATTGCTTATATAATAAGGATTGTAAACTATGTAGTAAAAATAAAAAAAAGTAACATTATTAAATTATTTTGAAAAAAGATTAATGTTTAATAGTGTTTGGCACGTGTCTTGCTTTATATAATAGCATAAGCAGTAACAAAAGAAATTGGAGGAATGCAGATATGGAACAATTAGAAATGGCAATTATGAATATTATAATAAACGCAGGAGATTGCAAGAATCACTGTTATATGGCTCTTGGTATGGTGAATGAAGGAAAGTACGAAGATGCTGAAGTGGAAATGAAGTTGGCAAATGAGGCACTAGGAAAAGCACATGACGCTCAAACAGAAATGCTTCAAAAAGAAGCAGGTGGAGAAAAAGTAGAAATATCGCTTTTATTTGTTCATGCACAAGATCATCTGATGACAGCTATATCAGAAAAAAATCTTATTGAACAAATCATGGAATTGAGAAAAGTTATAAACACATTAAAATAAAAGCAATATTAAATTGTATTTATCCAAAGTATAAATACGTTATTAAAAATAAATTTTAATATATATTTTAAGAATTTGTTGTAATTTAAGGAGGAAAAGATTATGGTAACAATTAAATTATTCTGCGCATCAGGAATGTCAACAAGTGTTTTGGTTAGTAAAATGAAGGATGCAGCTAAAGTCAAAGGGGTAGAAGCTGAAATTGTAGCATATCCAGAATCTCAAATGGATCAACATCTATCTACTATGGATGTTGCACTACTAGGACCACAAGTTGCTTATACTTTAGGAAAAGCAAAAAAACTGTGTGAACCAAAAGGAATTCCAGTAGAAGTAATACCAATGGTTGATTATGGAATGATGAATGGAGCTAAGGTTTTAGAATTAGCGTTAAAATTGGCTAATAAATAAAATTAATATAAGTTGTGAGCAAGTAAGCAATATAATAAATGTTTCAGAAATCACATAACTTATAGATAATTTGGTGAAATAGTAGTAAAAATGTATTTCACTAGCACTAAGGAAAACCTCTACATTTAGGATAAATTAATTCATAAACTGAAGTGATATGAAGATGAAAATTCAAAGAATCACGAAAGTTAATAAAAAGGTAATAATAGCAAATTTTTATTTGTAATTATTCATATTATAATCATAATTTAATTATAAGGGGGAAATTATTATGTCATTCAACCAAACACTGAACGAAAAAGTAGTTCCAGCGGTAATGAAATTCGTTAATCTTAAAGGTGTTCAAGCATTAAAAGATGGTATGTTATTTACTTTACCATTGAATATCGTCGGATCTATTTTCTTATTAATTGCTTGTTTCCCAGTTAAAGGATTTACAGATTTCATGGCTTCAACTTTTGGAGCAGCTTGGAATGATCCATTATTTAAATTACAAGGATCTACAATGAATATTATGGCAATAGTAGCAGTTATGGGTATGGCTTATATCTACTGTAAAAATGAAGGGGTTGAACCTTTTTCACCAGCAGTAATTTCTTTAAGTGTATTCTTAACTGTAACTAATAACTTTGTTATGTTTCAAGCAACACCAGATGCAACTCCAGTTCAAGTTGGAGGAGTTATTCCAGGATCATGGATCGGTGGAGCAGGTATGATTACAGCTATCATAGTAAGTTTAGTTGTTTCATCTGTTTATTGTGCAATGATAAAGAAAAATATTACAATTAAAATGCCAGAAGGTGTTCCAAGTGGTGTTGTTAATGCATTCTCTGCATTAATTCCAGCTACTGTTATATTTATAGGAGCAACTGTTGTATATGCAATATGTAAGTTTGGATTTAATACTTCTTTTGTAGAAATTATCTATAAAGTTGTTCAAACACCATTACAAGCTGCATCAGATTCATTACCAGGAGCTATACTTATTGCTTTCGCTGTTCCATTCTTATGGTTCTTCGGAATTCATGGTGGTATGACAGTTGGAGGTATGGTAGGTGCATTATTAACTGCTAATACTGCAGCTAATGCTCAATTACAAGCAGCAGGAACTTTAGATCTTGCTCATGGAGCTCATATAGTAACTCAACAATTCTATGATAATTTCATTAACTTAGCAGGTAGTGGTCAAACACTTGGACTTACATTACTATTATTGTTCTTAGCAAAATCTGCTCAATATAGACAATTAGGTAGATTAGCAATTCCTGCTAACTTATTCAATATTAATGAACCAATATTATTTGGTATTCCAGTAGTAATGAACCCAATTATGGGTGTACCATTCATACTTACTCCAGTAGTAAATGCAATATTACTTTACATGGCAATTGCAACAGGTATACTTGCACCAATGGGTGGAGCATTACCACCTTGGACAGTTCCAGCTGTATTCTCAGGTTTAATAATTGGTGGTCCTAGCTATGCTATCGCACAATTAGTATTCTTAATAGTTGGTGTTGTAATCTACTTCCCATTCTTTAAGAAAGTAGATGCTATGGCGTATGCTGATGAAATAGCAGCTCAAAAACACGGAGAAGGCGTACAAGCTTAATTAGCCCTTTTATTAACAATTTTAAAATATATCAAAAAACATTTTAATTAGTAAGGAAACCAGATGTTTATAAAGAATTATAAATGTTTGGTTTCCTTCTTTTCATTTTATACAAATTCTAATTTTTTTCTTTTTGTAGTTATAATTTATCATATATTTGTCCTTCTTAATTTTTTATAAATATTGTTTGTACAGTGCTTAAGTGGTAAAATAGAGATGTTTGATCCTACAAATAATAATTATATATTATTTTTAATAGGAGCATTCAATGGCATATATATTTATGTTTCTAAACTAATTAAGCATGTAATAATTATGTGTAATATGTTGTACAAAAATATACGAGGTGATAAAAATATGAATGAACCTATGGTAACTGTTTTAATGGCAGTATATAATGGAGAGAAATTTCTAAAAGAAGCTATGGAAAGTATACTAAATCAGACATTTACTGATTTTGAGTTTTTAATAATAAATGATGGATCTACTGATAATAGTGTTAAAATAATTGAATCATTTGATGATCCACGTATAAGATTAATTCATAACGAAAAAAATTTAAAGCTAATTGCATCATTAAATAAAGGCATATCTCTTGCGAGAGGTAAATATATAGCAAGAATGGATTGCGATGATATTTCTATGCCTGAAAGATTAGAAAAAGAAGTGAATTTTTTAGAAAATTCTTTAGAATATGGATTGGTAGGAACTTATTATACTGTTATAGATGGTGAAGGCAAAGAACAACGTAATGTAAGTTATCCTTCAAGTAATGATTTAATCAAATTATTTTTATCATTAAATTGTCCATTAGCTCATGGAAGTATAATGGGTAGAACTGAATTGTTTAAACAAAATTTATACGGAAGTAAAGAATATTCAGCTGTTGAAGATTATGAACTATGGACAAGAATGGCTAAAGTAACTAAAATTCATAATATTCCAGAACATTTATTTAAGTATAGAATATATGGGGAAAGTTTCTCTAACTCTAAAACTCAACTAATGTATAACCAAACTTTAGAGTTAAGTAAAAAATCATATAAAAATAATATAAAAGAGTATAGAAACTTAATAAAAAAACAATTCTTAGAAGAGGCATACACTAAAGAAAAACCTGAAGTTATAGAATATGTAAATGAATGGTTGAATAGTTTTGTTAAAAGACTACTTTATGTACATGAATTTGGTTTTGCATTAAAATTATATGCTAAATCTATAAAAATAAATAAATTCAAATAAGTCACATTCAAAAGAATAATGATAATTGCTATTAAGGCACAATCAAAAAAATAACCTTTGATTAATATAAGGTTATTTTTAAGTTTAAAAACTAATTTACCAGTATAATATTTAAGGATAAGGTGTAAATCAATATGGATACTAATTATACATATAATAAAGATGAGTATGAGGATCTGAGCTTAAGAGACGCTCAAATGCTTATGGTAGATGTTTTGAAGGCCGTTCATGAATTATGTGAAAAACATGGCATTAAATATTTTTTAGATGCAGGAACTTTAATTGGAGCTGTGAGACATAAAGGATTTATCCCCTGGGATGATGATGTTGATATAGGGATGCCAAGAGAAGAGTATAATAAATTCTTAGAAATAGCACCAAAAGAACTTCCAAAGCATTTGTTTTTGCAAACATTTGAAACTGATGAATATTATAATGTTTACCCGACACCATGTAAAGTAAGGTATAATAACACCTTGTTTTTAGAAGATGGAACAGAAGAAAATTACAAGATGCATAATGGAATATTCATAGATGTATTTCCATATGATAGTTTGCCAAAGCTTAAGATCACATATAAAATACAACGTACATTAAGCTACAACATTCTAAAAAGTTTCAAAAGACTTAGAGATATGCCAGATTATTTAAGTTTTAAAAATAAAATAACTTTTTCATTTTATAAATTAGTTGTAAAAATGTTTCCTAATAAAAGGAGGTTACGATTTTTTAACTATTTAGTTAAGTGGAATGATCCAAAATCAGATTATATGGGATATGGTGTTGATACTTATTGGAGTGAATATGTGTATAAAAAATCAGACTACTTCGATTTAGCTAAATTAGAATTTGAAGGACAGTATTTTTATGCTCCAAAAAATTATGATGCCATTTTAACGGAATTATATGGTGATTATATGACAATGCCCAAGGAAGAAGATAGAGTTTGGCATGCTAAAGAAATGAAAAAACTTAAAGGACTATAGTAATTATGAACTTTTACTTAAGAAAGATGACTAAATATTGCATATAGCTAACAATATTAGTATAATTCAAAGTGAATGTACATAATAAAATTGTTAATAAATAAAATGACAATATATAGATATTTCTTGGGAAATGATTTTTAAGATGTCTCATAATGAATAAAAATAGAATTGAAAACAGTATAATTTAGTGAAGGTAGTGAATAACATTGGTAAATGTGTCTATAATTACTCCTGTTTATAATGTAGAAAGATGCATTGAGAAAACTATAAATTCAGTTATAAATCAGAGCTCAAAGGATTTTGAACTTTTACTTATAGATGATGGCTCCCAGGATAAAAGTATTGAAATAGCGGAGAAGTTACTCGTGAATTCAGATATAAATTACAGAATTATAAGCCAAGAAAACAGTGGGGTCAGTGTTGCAAGAAATAAGGGGATTTCTGAAGCAAGAGGCGAATACGTTTGCTTTTTAGATTCTGATGATTATATTCATAAGGATTATATTGAGCTCATGTACGAAAAGGCATCAACTTGTAACTGTGATTTGGTTTTTTGCGATTATGCCCAAGTTGATTCAAAAGATAAGGTGTTAGTGCAAAGTACAACTAGATTTTTAGACGATTTTATAACTGGAAGAGAAGCTGCTTTAAAGCAATTAAGCTGTGATATTACTATTGGAATGGGAAGTGCCTTATATAAAACTTTAATAATAAAAGAAAATAATATCTTTTTTGATAGTAGTAGAAAATACGCTGAAGACGTTGTGTTTACAGTTAAAGCATTACTTAATATGAAGAAAATTATATCCGTTGAGAAAACATTGATGTTTTATGTTAGGTGGAATTCATCAGTAACCAATTTGGTTTCTTTAAAACATCTTGACTGTTACTATTCATATGTAGATTTATTGAAATATCTTGATTATCAAGGGAACTTCAAGGAAATAGAAAAATTTTTAACAGAGTATAAAATTCCATATGCAATAGCTCATGTTTTTTCTGTTTTATCAAGAGATAAAAATTTTCATAAAGATCTTTTTGATTTTTTACATAAAAGCGAAGTGAAAGAGGCATTAAGATGTTATAAAATACAGAAGTTTAATAAAAATGATATTAGGTATTTAATTCAATGCAAGGGTATATTGTATTTCCCTAATATATTATTAAAAGTTTTTAATAATATAAAGTGAAACTTATAATCACAAGGGTCACACTGTACCCTCAAGGGGCACAATGTCCAGGAGCGTTACGGATGCTAGCTATCGAGAAAATAATTTTTAAGATTTGACTTGCTTTTAATTAGCAAAGATCTTTCCAGAGAGAAAGGGAAGTTAAAATGAGAAATTGGAAAACATTTATAATTATGATAATTGATATGTTTATGGTAAATATGGCATACCTTTTTTCCATAAATATAACACAAAGTGGAGCCTTTACACAAATTTCAAAGATATATACTCATGATGTTATAGCTTTAAGCTTGATTTATTTAGTATGTTTTTATTTATTTAAAATGTATGAAAGTTTATGGCATTTAACTGGTACAGATGAATTTTTATTAGGTGTTGGAGGAAATATTTTAGCAGGTATATTATCTATTGGATATACTAGATTTTTGGGATCTGTTATACCATTAAATGTTTCTGTTGTAGGAATACTTTTAAGTATTTTTTTTGTATTAGGTTATAGAATTCTTTATAGAGTTTATAGAAGAACACTTTTGTACATACCATTTAAATATTCATCAGATCAAAGAAGAGTAATGATAGTTGGAGCTGGTTCTGCTGGAACTATGATTATAAATGAAATGATGGCAAGAAGAGAATTGAAGTATAATCCCATAGCTCTTATAGATGATGATAAAAATAAGCTTGGGAAAAGAATATCAGGAGTTAAAATAGAAGGAAATAGACATGACATACCTTATATTGCTGGAGAACAAGAAATTGATTTGATTTTAATTGCTATTCCATCTCTTGATCCAAAAAATAAAGCTGAAATAATTGAAATTTGTAAAAATACCAATTGTAAATTGCAAATAATCCCTGGGATGTATGAAATATTAAATGGAGATGCTACAGTTAGTAGGATTAAAGATGTTGATTTAGAAGATTTACTTGGAAGAGATCCTATTCAACTGGACAATAAAGGGATTTCAGACTATATAGAAGGAAGAACTATATTAGTTACTGGTGGAGGTGGCTCTATAGGTTCAGAACTTTGTAGACAAATAGCTATATATAATCCTAAAAGACTTATAATATTTGATATTTACGAGAATAATGTATATGACATTCAAAATGAACTTAAAGAAGACTTCCCAGATATGAACCTTACTGTATTAATAGGTTCAGTTAGAGATAGGAAAAGATTACATGAAGTGTTTACTAAATATAAAATAGATGTTGTATTTCATGCAGCAGCGCATAAACATGTACCTTTAATGGAAGATAGTCCTAAGGAAGCAGTTAAAAATAATGTATTTGGTACACTAAATTTAGCATTAGAAGCTAGTGCTGCTAATATAGAAAGATTTGTTATGATTTCAACAGATAAGGCTGTTAATCCAACTAATATTATGGGAGCAACAAAAAGATTGTGTGAAATGATTATACAAGCTATGGATAAGCAATCGCAAACTGAATTTGTTGCAGTTAGATTTGGTAATGTACTTGGAAGTAATGGCTCAGTAATACCATTATTTAAAAGACAAATTGCTAATGGAGGACCTGTAACTGTAACTCATAAAAAAATTATTAGATACTTTATGCTAATTCCAGAAGCTGCTCAATTAGTACTTCAAGCAGGAGCATTTGCTAAAGGTGGAGAAATATTTGTTTTAGATATGGGAAAGCCAGTTAAGATTTATGATTTAGCATGTGATTTAATTAAACTTTCAGGTCTTGAACCTAATAGGGATATAAAAATTGTGTTTACAGGGCTTAGACCAGGGGAAAAATTATATGAAGAGCTTTTAATGAGTGAAGAAGGCCTTGAAGATACTGTTCACAAAAAAATACATGTAGGTAAGCCAATGTTTGAAGATATGAACACTTTAAAACATAAGCTTGAACAACTACAGAATTTATTAGATTTAAATGATATATCAGAAATTAAGCACCAAATGCAAAAAATAGTGCCAACATATCATTATAAAAACGAAGATGAAGTAGCTGCAGAAAATGCAGATAAGGAGTAGTTATGACGAGAGAAGACAGAATTAGAAATATTGTTTTAGCAATTATATTTGCTATTTCAGCATTTTTAGTAATATTAAATGGAAGTTACATAATAACTGGAATGTATATAATAACAGTATTAGTAGCTACCTTTATAGGTAGGGATAAAGATGTTTATAATTTACTTTATATGGTGCTTTTAGTATCTGCATTTTATGATTATGCACTATATGTTCCTGGAATACAAAGCATATATATGTTTCATATAGTTTTAGGTGTATTCACACTTATGTCATTATATAAAGTATTTAAAGATAAAAATATTTTAATGAATTTAGATAGAAAAGTTTTAGCAATATATGTGATTTGGTTTATTTATATGTGTGTTAGTGTTACATGGGCATTAAATAAAAATTTATCAATAAAATATATAGCTATCTATTTAATGATGTTTGCATTTATTGTTGATATGATGATTTACAATGTAAATAAAGAAAGAATTGAAAAGACAGTTAATTTACTATTATTTTTAATTTCTATGGTAATTATTATTGGGTTAATAGAAGTACTTTTAGGACAACAACTACCTATAAGGCATTATATTGATGGATTTAAAGATAGTTTACCACAATGGCAAATTAATACTATACAAGCAAGGCCAATAGCATTTTCATATAACACAAATAATTTAACAGCAACCCTTGCAATAATAGGACCAATTTGTTTATTTGCTATTTATAAATTCGAAAATATATTGGCAAAGATATGGTTCACAGTAGTTTCTTGTATAGGTTTTTCATTAGTCATTATGACCACTTCAAGAACAGGATTTTTTGCATTTTTGTTTGGAGTT
>Ga0302161_10000340_pt1 | contig 12456 bp, 8 predicted proteins | sample I_Fen_E2_1_FD_193498 | JGI IMG/M metagenome (GOLD analysis project Ga0302161, IMG submission 193498) | Peat permafrost microbial communities from Stordalen Mire near Abisko, Sweden - I_Fen_E2_1 | ecosystem: Environmental > Terrestrial > Soil > Wetlands > Permafrost | place: Sweden: Abisko...
GGCCATAGGTACCGTGAGCATAATGATAAACGGATCGCGGAAACTTTCGAACTGAGCTGCCAAAATCAAATAAATCAGCAACAAGGCCAGGATAAGCGCAAACGAAATATTCGAATTACTCTCGGCAAAGTCCCTTGACGGACCCGACAAGGCAGTAGTAAATGTAGGATCAAGTAATTTATCTGCAATTCGTTGCATCTCAGCAATACCTTCACCAAGCGTTTTTCCGTCAGCTAAGTTAGCCGAAACCGTGGCCGATTTATAGCGGTTATAGTGATACAATATTGGAGGATTACTATTTTCCTGCAATGATACCAGATTATCTAACTGTATCATATTACCCGTGTTCGACCGCACATATAATGATGAAATATTAGCAGCTGTTTTTCTATTATCGCGGACTACCTGTCCTATAACATAATACTGTTTGTTATTCTTCAAATAGTAACCGTATCGACCACCGCTATAAGCTAAATCGAGTGCATCGGATACATCTTTTTCATTTATTCCCAAACTGGTAGCCTTTAGTCGATCTACAACAATATTAACTTCGGGTTTATTGAATTTCAAATCCACATCTATATTACTGAATACCGGACTATTTTGAGCTTCTTCCAAAAACTTCGGTAAAATCTTATGAATCTTGTCAAAATCAAGATTTTGCAACACAAACTGAACCGGTAATCCTCTGGAACTAGATGTGGTAATGGTTGGTTCCTGACTGGCAATAACCCGAGCTTCGGGAATACTATCATAAAATTTCGATAATTTTTTATATATATCCTGTTGAGTGGCTTTTCTTTCAGAAGGATCAGTCAGAAAACTAATCACAAAACCCGAATTGGTACTTGACCCTGTACCATATCGTGCTAAAGTATACTTAGCTTCAGGAAACTTATCGGAACTAATAGCGGCAATCCTGTCTATTACTTTTTTCGTTGCCGAAAATTCTGTTCCTTCCGGAGCAGTCACACTTGTACGGATATAACTATGATCTTCCAACGGAGCCAACTCCGATTTCAGGGTTTTGGATATTGTAACAATCAATAAAACACATAAACCGATAATGGAATAAGCCACCCATTTGTTTTTAATAAAAAACGTAAGGAAGCGTCTGTATTTTTTTTCTATTCCAACAAAAAACGGTTCGGAAGCAATATAAAATTTAGAGTGATGGGTTCCCGAACCTCCTAAAAAGACATTAAGTACCGGTGTCAGGGTTAATGATACCAATGCCGAAATCAATACAGCACTGGCCACCACAATACCAAATTCGCGGAAAAGTCTACCTGTGAAGCCCTGCAGAAAAATAACCGGAATAAATACAATGGCCAGTGTCAGCGAAGTGGATATAACGGCAAAAAATATTTCGCGCCTACCCTCTTGTGCTGCCTGAAATTTATTCATCCCCTGTTCTATTCGCTTGAATATATTCTCTGTTACCACAATACCATCATCCACCACCAATCCGGTAGCCAACACAATGCCCAATAGCGAAAGAACATTGATGGAAAAGCCAAACAGATACATGATAAAGAATGTCCCGATCAGGGAAACCGGAATATCAATAAGCGGACGTAAGGCTATAATCCAGTTTCGAAAAAATAAGAAAATAATGATTACAACCAGAAAAATGGATATCAACAAGGTCTCAATCACATCTTCCACCGATTGCCGTACAAAGATGGATTTATCGCGGGCAACATTCAGCTCCATCCCTTTAGGCATATTGGTTTTAATCTGATCCATACGCTTATAGAATTCATCTGCAATCTGAATTGTATTAGCCCCCGGAAGTGGAATCAACACCATCATTACCCCGGTAGTACCATTTACAGCTGAACCGGATTCTTCATCCTGCGGACCAACAACAGCCTCACCAATATCGCTTAGGCGAATAACCTGATTATCGGTTTGTTTAATAATCAGGTTATTGAAATCATTTTCAGTCACTAACCGACCAAATGTTTTCACTGTCAATTCTGTGGCATCACCACGAATCTTACCTCCGGGCATTTCCACATTTTCTTTGGTTAAAGCTGCATCTACATCAGAAGCAGTCAAACCATAAGCCGCCATTCTGGCCGGATCGAGCCATAAACGCATAGCAGGTCGTTGCTGACCATAAATAGCCACGGAACTTACACCCGGAATGGTTTGCAACTTTTCCTGTAAAACGTTCTCAGCATAATCACTGAGCTCTATCGCATTCATCTTGGTGCTCTGGGCACTTAACATCACGATAGGATCACTATTCGCATCGGCCTTAGTCACCGTTGGTGGAGCATCTATATCCTGCGGGAGACTCTTCTGAGCCTGCGATACCTTATCACGAACATCATTAGCAGCTTTTTCCAGATCGGCACCCAGATTAAACTCAACCGTAATGGTACTGGTTCCCGTAGCCGACTGAGAGGAAATGGATTTTACTCCTTCAATACCATTGATACTTTTTTCCAGCGGCTCAGTTATCTGCGATTCTATAATATCATCATTGGCACCCGTATAATTTGTCTGCACAGTAATAACCGGCGGATCAATAGCCGGATAAAGTCTGACACCTAAGAAATTAAAGCCTACAGCCCCCATCAAAATGATAACAAGACTCAACACGATGGAACCAACCGGGCGTTTTAATGCAATATCTGATAGTGTCATACTTATTTGGTTATGGTTGAATAACGCAGTTTAGAACCTTCTTTTAAGAAAAGAATACCGGACGTAATAACAGTGTCCCCGGCCTGAATTCCCTGCGTTACTTCAATTTTTGATTCCTGACGGATACCGGTTATCACAGGTATAAAATGAGCTTTTCCATCTCTTGCCACAATCACCGATTTATTTTTTTCCTGTGGAATAATAGCCTGAGTAGGTACTTGCAATGCATTTTTGTTTTCACTCAACCGCACTGATACGTTAGTAAATGATCCGGGAATCAAATCTTTAGAATGACCGCTTACTAATGCTCTTACTTTCATGTTACGGGTAGAAGCATCTATCCCTTGTTCTGTTGCCAGCACTATAGCATGATAAAATTTCTGACCATGATTCATGGTAAACGTTATTTGCATACCTGTATGGATTACAGGTCCATATTTTTCGGGCACACTAAAGTCGAGTTTAATCTTATTTTCCGTACGAATAGTGGCCAATAAAGTAGAAGGAGTAATTATTGCACCCACACTGATACTTCTTAATCCTATCACTCCGTCAAAAGGAGCACGTACCTCTGTTTTGCGTATTAATGTTTTCTCCACTTCAATATCAGCTCTGAGCGAGTTAAGCTGGAGCCCTGTTTGATCATAGTCATTCTGAGTTATTCCATTGACTTTGATCAATTCAGTCTGTCGGTTATAAATTTGTTGTTGAATAGCTAATTGCGCTTTAAGCTTTTTGAGTGTTGCCAGCAAATCTTCATCGAAAAGCTTAACCAGCAAAGTTCCTTTTTTGACTGATTTTCCTTCCGGCAAATTAATCATCACCACTCTACCAGCTACTTCATTCTTCAGATCCACTTCTTCAAAAGCAAGCAATGACCCCGAGACGGATATTTCAGAAATAAGCAATGAAGGTTTCACAATATACCCATCTACCTTTTTCTGTTTTTTCTCTTTCGGGTCTTTTTTATTGTCTTTATCGGATGATTTGGAGAAACCTAGCTTAAAAAAGAAGGCAACTAACAATACTAAGACAATAGAAATCCAGATTGTTGATTTTTTTTTCATTTTACAATTTAGCTTTTATATGACGAAAGATTTGATTCAATAATAATAAGCATTTTACGAAGTTCATGTACCTGATCTTCTGACAATGACTTGACGGCTATATTAGTTACCTTGTCAAGTGTTTTTTTGATCTCTGGTAAAGCCAATCTGGCTTTTTCGGTAATTGTTAGTTCGTATTTGCGTTTATCTGTTGGATTCTGTATCCGTTCTACATATCCATTCGAAGATAAATAATCAACAATACGCACGACCTGCACTTTGTCACACAGCAACTTATCGGCAAGTTCCTGCTGGGTTATTCCATTGCCTGATTCAATAAGTAACAATGGATAAAATGAACGATCAATATCAAGGTGCTTTAGGTCATCTTGAAGCATAACTTGAAACATACGACCAATTTTATCCATTTTACGTCCGAGTGGTTCTTTCATAAAGCTTATAAGAGTATCTTTTGATCAAAAGGTTTAATTCTAACTGCAAAATTAGGGATAATATTTTTAGTTATCAATGTTATCTATTTTTTTAATACAAATTTAATAATTAAAATCTGTTTTAATACGGCTATAAGTAAGCGGAAGAATATAATGTCGTATTTTCAAAAAAGAATGGAACGCTGATTTTACGGATTGAACGGATAAAAACGAATGATAATAAAACGAATCTAAAACTGATTTGTTTCTTGAAACGCAACATTTTTCCAAATCCTGAATTATATGTCTGCATTCGAAATGCAGACGTTGAAACCCGATGAGTCTACAATCCGGCTTTAGGAATCGATTATTTCGGAAGTGAGATATTTAGGTAATGGGTAAGAGTCTAACTTGAGGCTTCGGGAATATGTTCTCAGAGTTTGCGAATATGTTCTCAAAGTTCGGGAATGTATTCTCTAAGTTTGAGAGTGTATTCTCAAAGTTCGGGAGTGTATTCTCAAAGTTCGAGAGTGTATTCTCAAAGTTTGAGAACATGTTCCCTAAGTTTGGGAGTGTATTCTCAAAGTTTGAGAGTGTATTCCCAAAGTTCCAGAATGTATTCTCAAAAGAGCTGAACAAACGACAAGCGCTCTTTGAAATTCTGAAAACAGAGATATAACTCACACTTATTAAAATAAAAGCCGCTTTCAACTAAATGAAAGCGGCTTTCTGTTTTGAGCCTCTTGTCGGATTCGAACCAACGACCCCGAGATTACAAATCACGTGCTCTGGCCAACTGAGCTAAAGAGGCAAGTGGGTAAGCCCCCTACATCGCACCGCTACAACTTTTTACCCTTGCTGCGGTCAAGCCCTGGGGGAGTTCAAAAGGAGCTGGTCGTGTAGGACTTACCCGGCACAAAAGTAGTGCTTTTTGCCGAATTTGCAATACCTTGTCTGCTTATTTTTGATACATAGTATCTACATGATTCATTTTCAGAAAATAAAAAAGGAAAATATTTACAAAATAAAAAAATAAGACCTCTAAAAGACCCAATTTTAAGTACTAATTGCCGCTATTTCGATCAATAATCGTCAAATTGAAAAGCTTGTTTCAGCTATTTTAGCCCAAAACCGAAACAAAAAAGATGCACTTACCTTGCATGTACAGTTTGCATACATCCAATATTACTGAAAAGAGTATAATTGATTTATTTACCCAAAAGTGTTTTAATTTCTAAACTAAATTCTAAATCAACAAAAAGATTAGCTATTTATTCTCTACAATGAAAAATAATAAACTATATTTGCAGCTCATTAAATTTATTGCATTTAGAATATTAGAAGCAAACTCAATAAAATAAATACAAAATAATTGGGGGAAACACAATTTTCGGGCATAAAATTTGTTTGTTATAATGAATTATATAAAACAGTAATTTTAATCTATTTAAACGATCTGTTTCTACAAAAAAAACAATGTTTTATTTCACAGAATATTTGCAGAACAAATTATGAAGAAAATTCTATTTCTATTTATGCTGGCACTATCAATAGCATCGTGTCAGGGTCCTACCGGACCAGAAGGCCCTCAAGGATATGGAACCAATTGGAAGGTAATCAATCTGGTTGCAGCTGCAAGTGATTGGGTCGCATACACTGATGATAACGGACAAAACAGATTTTACACATGCCATTTTTCTATGCCAGAAATTACTTCAACAGTATTTAATGATGGCTCTGTAATAGGATATTATTTAACCAGCAGTAGTAGCGTTCAACAACCTTTGCCTTATGTTCTTCATCTTCAAAACACTGCTGGAGATTTTTGGACACGAACTATTGACTTTGATTACTCAGTGGGTGGAATGAATGTCTATGTTACAAATTCTGATTTTGCAGTTGACCCTCCTTTAGCAATGAATTTTAGAGTTACACTTATGTGGTGACAGCAGTATTTCGGAATATAAAAAAGGTGTTTAACTAAAGTTTAAACACCTTTTTTATGTTCAATTTCAAAGTTGCCTGAAATTTTCGGGAAGTAAAATAAATAATGTAATTTTGAAACAAATTTACGGCATCTACATGAACAAAGAAACAAGACAATTTATTTCAGAGCACGAAAAAGATGATATTTTTACCCTTAGATTACAATACAATAACAACCCAGATATTGATATTAATTTAGCCATCAATCAAATAACTGGAAAACAAAAAATTAAAAATAAAGTCCCCTTGTTTTATCACAATGACGATGTACTTTATCCGGCACAACTTTCACTCGAACAATCATCTTCCGAATTAACAGCCCAATACAAAGCAACACTTTGCCATGGAAATACACTTATTGACCTTACCGGCGGATTTGGAGTAGACTGCTGTTTTATATCCGACCATTTCAAAGAAGTTATTTATGTTGAGCGCCAAACTACATTGTGTGAGCTGGCTACACATAATTTCAAGGTTCTGGGAAAAAATCATATACAAGTGGTAAATACTGAAACTGAAGAGTATTTACCGACTATAAAACATGTAGACTGGATATACATTGATCCTGCACGACGTAGTTCAAGCGGAAAAAAAGTAGTGCTTTTATCCGATTGCGAACCGGATGTATCTGCTTTAGCTTCTGTTTTATTGAGTAAAGCCAATCAAATAATGATAAAACTATCTCCTATGATGGATATTACATCTGCTATTAAGGAGTTACCCAACACTTCCGAGATTCATATCATCAGTGTAGAAAATGAGTGTAAGGAAGTATTACTCATACTAAATCAATCCACACTGAATGACAAAAAAATACGAACGGTAAATTTCGCAAAAAACAATAACAACCAGATATTCGAATACAATCTGATAGAAGAATCAAACACCAATACGTCACTAACTTCTACAGTCAGCGATTATCTGTTCGAACCCAATGCATCTGTTATGAAAAGTGGTGCTTTCAAATTAATAGGAGCCAAATTCGGGCTAAATAAATTGCATATTAATACACACTTATATACTTCTGATAAACTTCCACTTGAATTTCCGGGAAGAGTTTTTAAAGTTCAACACTGCTGGGGTAGCTCAAAAAAAAAGCTGAAAGAACTGACCGAACAGAAGCCCAAAGCAAACATTAGTTGTCGGAATTATCCTCTTAGTGTGGAAGAATTACGCAATAAACTAAAAATTAAAGATGGGGGTGATACCTATTTATTCGCCTGCACACTGGCCAACGATGAGAAACTGATCATAGAATGTACTAAACTACATCCATAAAGTAATTTACAGTAACAAATAAACGAATATACACTGAGGAGTTGGGACTAACACAGGAGTTTGAGCTGAACACGTTTACGCACTACATCTACTTCCATAATCCGAACCTTTACATGTTGATGTACCGAAACGACTTCTGCCGGATTACTAATATACCGGTCAGCCATTTGCGAAACATGAACTAAACCGTTTTCTTTTATTCCAATATCTACAAAAGCACCGAAATTAGTGATATTAGTGACTATTCCGGGTAATTCCATCCCTATTCGCAAATCGGTAATAGTCTTTACATTGGCATCAAATTCAAAAACTTTAATACCGCTTCGTGGATCACGACCAGGTTTTTCCAACTCTTCCAAAATATCTGTCAAAGTAGGTAAACCAACCATTGGAGTTATATACTTTTGTAAATCAACACTTTCCTTAATTTCTTTATTTTGAATGAGCTCTTTCACATCTACTTTCAAATCTTTTGCCATCAACTCAACAATTCCATAACTCTCTGGATGAACTGCCGAATTATCAAGTAAATGCTTTCCATCGGGAATACGCAAAAAACCTGCACATTGTTCAAATGTTTTTGCACCCATTTTAGGAACTTTCATCAACTGTTTCCGGCTTTTGAAAGCTCCGTTCTCAGCTCTGAAGTCTACTATATTTTGTGCTAACTGCGGTCCTAAACCAGAAACGTAAATCAGTAAATGTTTGCTGGCTGTATTTAGGTTTACGCCTACTTTATTCACAGCATTCTCTACCGTCTGGTCTAGCGCCTTTTTCAATTTAGCCTGATCAACATCATGTTGATACTGCCCTACTCCTATTGATTTAGGATCTATTTTTACCAACTCTGCCAACGGATCCATCAATCGTCGTCCAATAGAGACCGCTCCGCGTACAGTTACATCATAATCGGGAAACTCATCACGAGCTATTTTGGAAGCTGAATATATAGATGCTCCATTTTCACTAACCACAAAAAGCTTTACTTCGCGATCGAAAGCTGTATGTTGAATAAACTGTTCTGTTTCTCGTCCTGCAGTTCCATTTCCAATAGCAATGGCTTGGATATCGTAAGCTTCCACCATCTTCTGCACTTTGCGCATAGCCTGTGAAGTCTCATTGACTGGTGGATGCGGATAAATAGTTTCATTATGAAGTAAATTGCCCTGAGCATCCAGACAAACAACCTTACAACCGGTACGAAATCCGGGATCTATCCCCAATACACGCTTTTGTCCTAACGGAGGTGCCAACAACAACTGTCGTAAGTTCTCGGCAAATACCCGAATTGCTTCTGCATCCGCTTTTGCTTTACTTTCAGCTGCAAACTCGGTTTCAATACTTGGTTTTAATAGTCGTTTATAAGCATCCGTTACAGCATCGGCTACCTGCTGCGATACCTCAGTTTCACCTTTTACAAATATTCTGTCCAGTTTTTCCAAGCAACGATCATCATCTGGCGAAATATTCACACGCAAAAAACCTTCTGTTTCTCCTCTACGCATGGCAAGTAACCTATGCGACGAACAACGAGCCAGCTTTTCACTCATATCAAAGTAATCACGATATTTTTGAGCTTCTTCATCTTTACCTTTTATAAGTTTAGATGAAATAATAGCTTCACGCGTAAAAATCAAACGAACAGAATTCCGTGCACCTTCACTTTCATTAATCCATTCGGCCATAATATCGCGAGCACCACTTAAAGCATCAGCCACATTTTCAACATTTTCTTTTACAAACTGAGATGCCATACGCTCCACATCATTTGATTGTTGCTTCATTAGCATCTTGGCAAGAGGTTCTAGCCCCTTTTCACGCGCAATCTCAGCCCTTGTACGACGCTTTGGCTTATATGGCAGGTAAATATCTTCCAACTCAGTAATATTCCAACAGTCGTCAATTCTGGCTTTCAATTCTTCTGTCAGCTTATTCTGCTCTTCTATCGATTTAAGAACTGCTAATTTTCTTTTTGCCAACTCGCACAATCTATCATACTGCTCTTTTGTATCACCTAACTGTACTTCATCCATACCATCAGTCATCTCTTTCCTATAACGACTGATAAATGGGATCGTAGCCCCTTCCAGAAACAACTGAATCGCATTTTTGACTTGCTTTTCAGAGAGTTGAAGTAAAGTGGCTATTATTGCTATAAATTTTGCAGGAATGCTGGTATTTTCGGCAGACATATAATATTAATTTGAAAGTAAAAGCTCTGTATAGAAGGTTGTTTTTTAATGTAATATTTTAAAAATCAATTCCTTCATTAAATCTGCTTCATCAGTACTGGGGTTATCGATTCCTTTGTATCTCGCATCGGTTTCGCGAATAAATGAAATAATATTCATGGTTTTCCAAGCCCCAAAGCTTTGAGCAGCTTTTTGATAATCTTTCACAAAATAAGGATTTATTTTTAATTCAGAAGCGACAGCAGACTGATTCTTATCTGGTAAATAATGATACAACATCAAATCACTGAAAAACTTGAATAGCTGTGCCAACACTAAGACCAAAGGATTTGATTTTTTATTTTCAGAAAAATAGCGGATGATCCGGTTAGCTTTTAATATATCCTTATTGATTAATGCAGCCTGCAATTCAAACACATTAAAATCTTTACTGATTCCAATATTCTTCTCAACCAATTCAGGTGTTATTCGCTGAATATCGACAGTTTTAGTTAGTACCAGCTTTTCTAATTCATTAACCAGTTTGCTTAAGTCTGTACCTAAAAACTCAGAAAGCATAGCTACAGCTTTGTCATCAATATTGACATTCTTTGATTTACAATACTTTGTAATCCATGCACCAATTTCGTAATCACGCAATTTCACCGATTCATAAACAACTCCGACTTTGCTTATTTCCTGTACCCATTTTTTACGTTTATCAGGTGTTCCATACTTATAGCAGAATACCAATATTGTAGATTTTAGCGGATTTGATAGATAATGAATCAAATTATCCCATTCCTTAATCAACTGAGCTTCTTTGATTATCAACACCTGATGCGAAGCCATCATTGGATAACGCTTGGCTGCATTAATAACAGTTACAATGTCTACATCTTTACCATATAAAATGGTCTGATCAAATTCTTTTTCTGTTTCAGCCAATACATTCCTTTGGATAAAATCGGAGATATAATCAATATAATACGATTCTTCCCCCATTAGAAAATACACAGGACTGTAATTTTTCTTTCGGAGATCGGTTAGAATTTGTTCGTATGTGAATTCTTGTTTGGCCACTTTGTCGGTTTTCAGTAATTTATTCGTTTTTATTCGAAACGTAAATGCTTAATTGTTTTGCTATTATTCATTAGCGATGAAAGTGATTTAATTCCAATCTTTAGGTGTTCTTCCACAAAATTAGTTGTCACTTTCTGATCGCTCTCCAGAGTTTTAATTCCATCTTCATGCATTGGCATATCCGAAATCAAAAGCAGAGCACCGATGGGTATACTATTATAAAATCCTACCGAGAAAAGTGTAGCTGTCTCCATATCAACCGCCATCGCACGCGTCAAACGTAGATACTCTTTGAAATTTTCATCATGCTCCCAAACTCTTCTGTTTGTAGTGTAGACAGTCCCGGTCCAATAATCTTTACCAAAGTCGCGAATGTTCGACGATACTGCACGCTGTAGACTAAAAGCAGGAAGTGCAGGAATTTCAGGCGGAAAATAATCATTTGATGTTCCTTCACCACGAATAGCAGCACTAGGCAAAATATAATCTCCATTTTTGTTTTTATCCCGCAATCCACCACATTTTCCAAGAAAAAGCACTGCACGAGGATTTACCGCAGATAATATATCCATAATTATTGCTGCATTTGGACTTCCCATCCCAAAATTAATGATCGTTATACCATTGGCTGAAGCATTGGGCATATTACCATCACGCCCTACTACAGGAACGTTATTCCATTCTGCAAAAAGCTCAACATAATTATTGAAATTAGTGAGAAGTATATAGTCAGTAAATTCATTTAAAGGCCTTTTCGTGTATCTAGGAAGCCAGTTTTCTACGATTTCTTTTTTTGTTTTCATTCTTTTCAATATTAAATATTGTTTTTGTAACTTCGCCGTTAGTTTCTTTGAGGCTAAGCAAATCCTCTTAAAAAAAACTGGAAACAAAAATACTAAAAAATGTTGCAACTAAACCTACCTGAATATAAATTTAGAATAAAAAAGCAAGATGAAAAACTCTTGATTTTTGATTCTCAGCGAAAAAGATATGTTTCACTAACACCCGAAGAGTGGGTTCGACAACACTTTATTCAATTTATGATTGAAGCGAAAGGTTATCCGGCAGCTTACCTAGCCATCGAAAAACAATTAAATTTAAATGGAATGAAGAAGCGATGCGATGCCATACTATACGACAACACCGGCCAACCTATCATGATCATTGAGTTCAAAGCTCCTAACGTACTTATTTCTCAAGCTACTTTCGATCAGGTTGCCGTATATAATAGTAAGTTGAATGTTGATTTTTTTATAATTAGCAACGGAATTGAACACTATTGCTGCCGGGTAAACATACAAACAGCCCGTTACGAGTTTTTTCCTGAAATTCCTCACTTCTCAGTACTCCAAAGCGAATCAAGATAGAAGCAGCTACATAACTGAGCTTAATACGCACAAGTATTAATTACAAACAATTTTATTTTTTATCGATCAGTTAAAAAGAATGCTGAAATCAAAGATTTAACCCAAAAAGCGGCATTTTTATGTTTTAAAACATATATCTTTGTATCGTCAATTAGGAATTATTCTATAAGACAAATCTAATACAAGGAATACCCAATAAAAAATCACGAGGGAATTCTTTGTTTTTTTATTTATATAGGTATAGGTATTTAGGTTTTAAAATTTAATTTTTGAAGGTTATGAAAAAGATTTTTAGTTTAGTTGTTATTATGGTCGCATTTGGCGCCAGCGTTTCTGCAGTAAATTCAAGTGATTACACTGTATTTTACAAATTGAATAACGAAACAACATTCAATTCGCTAGTTCGTTATTTGGATGCCGATTATACACAAGCAGA
>Ga0302161_10000344_pt1 | contig 12431 bp, 7 predicted proteins | sample I_Fen_E2_1_FD_193498 | JGI IMG/M metagenome (GOLD analysis project Ga0302161, IMG submission 193498) | Peat permafrost microbial communities from Stordalen Mire near Abisko, Sweden - I_Fen_E2_1 | ecosystem: Environmental > Terrestrial > Soil > Wetlands > Permafrost | place: Sweden: Abisko...
CCAAGCTCTTTATAGTTACCGCTGTTACAATTGCAAGTGCTACTCCCCACATATAGAAGGCTGCATCTTTCACACTTATGATTTTCGTATTCAACTTGGGCAAGTATTTACGAATGAAACACGCCGCAATAAACGGACCGATCAACAAAGGAAACACGTGAGCCATTATCGATCCTACCGATGCAAGGAAACTTTCCTGGATAGGAACATCAATTATTGGCGGTAATGATATCATATAAGGAAAATATATCGGTACACAAATAGCGGTGAGCATACTGCTGATTAAGGTATAGGTTGTCAGCGAAGGTACACTTCCTCCCAGCTTCCCGGTTATAACCGCTGCTGCTGTAGCTGTAGGGGCAATTACACACACCATTGTGCCTTCAGCAACTAACTTATTAAACGGATAAAGCAATGCAAACACCAGTACGGGAGCCAACACTTGTATCGCTATGAGCCATCCATGAAGGGGCTCAAAGTGTAACTGTTTCAGAGGTATCTTGCAGAAGGTACACAATAGCATAAAGAAAATCAGATAAGGCAAGGAAAACTCCAGATACTGTGTCAACGGATACGTTATCCCTCCTAAAAGCATGGCTATTGGTAGTGTCCAATTCTTAATAAATCGTATCATACTATATTCATGAAATATATTACGAACGCGAAATTAAACTTTTATTCATTAATATTATTACCTTTGCCGCGTTTTTAATTAAATTAATTTATAATGAAAGTAAAATTGATTACAAACACACGCACTTGTCGCTGGCGCAAATTCAGCCACAAACCTTATGCAGTGTTCTGTAGTCTGAAACGTGAAGTCAACATTGGAGTATTGGCAGTGTCAACACTGGCTTTTGCTAATCCCCAAGCTGTTTCTGCACAACAGTTGACTCAAACGGACAGCACTAAAGAACACCGACTTGATGAGGTTCAGGTGACAGGCAGTCGTGTGCCGCTCACGCTTGGTGAAGCAGCGAGAATTGTAACCGTACTTTCGCGTGACGACATTCAACATGCGACTGTACACAGTGTAAACGACCTATTAAAGTACGTTGCAGGCGTGGATGTCCGCCAGCGAGGAGCATTCGGAGTGCAGACTGATATTGGCATTCGGGGCGGCTCAGGCAACGAGACTACCATTCTTCTTAACGGGGCAAATATCTGCAGTCCCCAAGGTAACTACAACACAGCAGATTTCCCTGTTTCTCTTGATGACATTGAACGCATAGAGCTTCTTGAAGGACCGGCTTCAAGGGTATATGGCACATCGGCTTTCTCAGGAGCCATTAATATTGTCACCAAAATACCATCAAAGAGTAGTGCAAAAATAAACATCGGCACGGGTATGCATGGATTGTTTGAAGGAGGTGGCGCTGCTAATATCGCAAAGGGGCAATGGAACAACCAACTATCGGCAGGTGTAAGTCGCAGTGACGGATACATAACCAGCTCGGATTTCAATATACAACGAGCCTTTTATCAAGGTAGCTACTCACACCCCGAAGCAAATGTATATTGGCAAGTAGGATATATCAACAAGGATTTCGGAGCCAATACCTTCTACAGTACAAACTTCCCCAATCAATTTGAGCACACACGTCGATATCTTACATCCGTAAGAGTAGAAACAAAAGGAGCACTCCATTTTACACCGCTACTCTATTGGAACCGTGATGAAGACCGTTTCGAACTGACCAAAGGCAAGCAAGATTACAGTTGGAGTAAATATAACTACCACCAAATGGATACCTATGGAGTGAACCTCAATACTTATTTCACTACGTCATTGGGTAAAACCTCTTTCGGTGCCGAATTCAGGAACGAAGGCATAATAAGTACGTTGCTAGGTACCACCTTAAAAGACTCCGTGAAGATTGCCGGAACCAATCGTTATTACACCAAAGGAGCCAATCGAACCAATGTGAGTTACTATGCCGAGCATGATATATTAACAAGCAGATTATCCATATCAATGGGCTTGATGGCGGGCATGAACACAGGACTTGATCATAAATTCCGCCTTTATCCGGGAATAGATGCAAGTTACCGATTATCAGACAAAATGAAATTGTATGCTTCGTGGGGAAAGGCACTGAGAATGCCCACCTATACCGATCTATACTACACCACTACAAAGACTCATGTGGGAAATCCTAACTTGAAACCGGAAGAATCACAAGCATTTGATCTGGGAGTGCGTTACACTTCACATGCTATAACCGGAAAGATCGAAGCTTTTTATCATCGTGGAAAGAACATGATTGACTGGATAAAGACTCCGACTTCAGGCGATGTTTGGTACAGTATGAATCTGACTAAACTAAATACGATAGGTGGAGAAGCTGATATGACGCTTAATTTCAACAGACTGTTCAATACTCAAAACTCTCTGTTGCAGACGCTGCATCTTGATTATGCCTACACTTATCAAAACAAAAAAGAGGCATCAGGCTATTTATCAGAATCAGCATTGGATTTCCTTCGACACAAATTTGTGGCACAATTGGATCATCGTATCTGCAGCAGATTGAATGCCGATTGGTCATTTCGCTGGCAAGACAGGGCTAGTACAAACAGCTTCTGTCTGGTAGACTTAAAGATAAATTGGAATGCTGACAAATATTTGATCTATATACAAGCAGATAATTTACTCGACCGCAAATACAGCGATCATATAGGAGTGCCTCAACCGGGATTTTGGGGTTCAATCGGCTTTAACTATAAATTTGATTTATAATCAAACTAAAAGGGGCAACGCGCTAATGCGGTTGCCCCTAATTATATTATTCTTTTACCCAATGTATCTCCACACCTGCCGATCGAATATCGGCTCCCATCGGAGGATTTAATTTCTCTAACTTCAAGTCAATACTAAGCAACTGAGGATAATCTTTCAGTAATCTCTCTACAATGCGATTAGCTACATGTTCAAGAAGCAAAGACGATTGTTTCATTTCTACATTAATCTTATTATAGACCTCTGCATAACTAATGGATCCTTCCAAATCATCTGCTTCTGCAGCTTTGGTGAAATCTACTCCCAAACGAATGTTTACAATAAAGTAATTTCCTACAATGCGTTCTTGCTCTCCTACTCCATGATAGGCATAAAACTTAGCATCTTTCAAAAAAACATATTCTTTGCGACTCATAATTTCCCTGTTTGATGCAAAGTTAAGGAAAATACCTTAATATTCCATATCTCTTCCTGTTTGATGAACTAACTCACGTATTTGAGTATTCAGTTCATCAGCATGCAACAATTCTTCTAATGTAACATGCATGCGATATCGCCAATAATGATGTGGATCAGCCGGCACATTGATGCGTTCGCCTTCAATATTAGGATTGCGCAAGCGTTCGTTTATGGATAACCAATCTTGAAAAGTAAGAATACATAACATAGAAGGCGACTCAAGGTGTTGCTTGAGCACTTGCGAACAAAGGTCTGTAGTAGCATCTTCGGGTGCCGCTCCATCATGCTTCAATATGTAATTGTAATAACGTTGGGTCTTCTCTTTATCTTCTTTCCACCATCCGCGCAAAGTGGATGTATCATGACTGGATATAGTACAGACAGATGAATAAGGGTAATCACCCGGCCATCCGAACTCACGATTACGTTGCTTGGGCATACGTTGAACCTCCAAGCTCAATATCTGTAACTGATCCATGACCCAATTTACACAAGCCGGTATCATACCTAAATCTTCCCCACATACCAACATACGGGTAGATTGTGTAAGACGAGGCAACTTCTCCATAGCTTGCTCTGCCCAGAAATTGTTATGACGATGATAATAATAATGATCATATAATCTATTGAACGCATCCTTATCCCACGGACTCAAAGAATTATAAATATATTCGAATTGAACAGAAATACGTGGATGATATAACGTTGGATTCTTATGATCACGCAAGAACAGCACATCACTTATCAATGAGTAAAGTCCATCACGTATCCAAACACTACTGGCATCTGTCTTTCCTGCAAAATAAGCTTCAACCTTCTTTTGAGTATCAAATTGAGGTTTCATATGATAAACGTCACTATCGCTTTCTTTTTCAAGAAATTCTGATTTCACTTTCTCAGTATGCTGACCAAAGACTTCATTCAAAAAGTAATCGCGAATGTAGGGTTCTGTAAATAATTCTTCTTGGAAATGCATCCCATATTGCTCTATTTCTTCTTTGCTCATAGGTAATGCCGGCGAGAACTGTCCCAACAAACCATGTACAGCATTAGCCGGAATCTCCCAAATTCTAAAGAAACCAAGAATATGATCTATACGATAAGCCTGAAAGTATTGCGACATCTTTTGAAAACGCTTCATCCACCATTGGAAACCATCTTTCGACATCACATCCCAATTGTATGTAGGGAATCCCCAGTTCTGCCCATTTGCCGAGAAATCATCCGGTGGAGCCCCTGCTTGTCCGTTAAGATTGAAATAATGTGGTTCAGTCCATGCTTCTACACTGTTTCGATTGATTCCGATAGGGATATCACCTTTTAATGCGACACCGTGCTCACGTGCATATGTGCTAGCTTCATTCAGCTGCTTATGCAAATTATATTGCACATAGTAGATCAGCTCTATTTTTTCATATATTGGTGACGATATATTACAAATCTTCTCGACTTCCTCTTTGTTATAAGTCGATAAGGTTTTCCATTCTCTGAAATTAGCTGTATTATTCTTGTCGCGCATGATACAAAATGCAGCATAGGGTTGCAGCCATTCCTTATTATCAGAATAAAAGTGAGAGAACTCAACCGAATTCAATACTCGTCTTCCTTCTTGTTTGAAAATGAGTTCGAAATATTCCCACTTAAATTTATTTACAGCTTCATAATCAACCGCATTAAGTGCATTCAATTTCTTTTGTTTGATCCGATAGATAGCTTCTTGTCGAGTATCTTTCAGTTTTCCCAAACTTTTTAAATCCATGTACAAAGGGTGTAATGCATATATCGAAATAGCAGAATACGGATAAGAATCCGTCCAGGTATGAGTAATCGTTGTATCATTAACCGGTAGAATTTGTAATACTTTCTGATTCGTAAGACTCACCCAATCGACCATTTTCTTCAGATCAGAGAAGTCTCCTATACCGCAACTCTCTTCCGACTTCAATGAAAAAACAGGAATAGCTGTTCCTGCACCTTTCCATTCCGACATTCTAAAATTGGCATACATATCTGATACTACAACCGTTTCATTCTTATGCATGCCCGGATCTCCCATTACTCTATTCCATGACTCTTCCCAATCAACAACTGCATTGCTTTTTGTATCCCAAACAACAAATTTATATTCCAATGGATATTTAATCTGAGCGGCGTTCAGCTCAACCTCCCACTCGGGATATGAATAGTCATTCATTTTAACAACCTTCTCTGCATTCCACAGCCCCAAAACTTCCTGATTGCCTACTATGCCTAATACTTGATCACGCCCAACACGAGGTGCAAATACTTTTAAAATTATTGATTTTACGAAATGACGCTTGTCTGAACTCTTACGTTTGCGGCGTAACCAACAATCAGTAAAAGCAGATGAATAATAGAATTGGTGTAATGGAATGTTCCTCCACACATCATGAAAACGATATGTTTGTTTCTCTTTACACCCATCTATGTGACGAGGGAACGCATCCCATTCCTGCCGAACAGGTTTCCCTTCACTAAATATAACGTAAGTATATTCTATATTACCAGAAGTTGGTACCGAAATCTCTTTGTTCAAGGTCCACAAAATTCCATTTACCGTGCTAAGAGAACAAGCTTGTTCTGCATTCCAATTACCTAATTCAGGAGCAGAACCAACCACTCTTACATCTTCCCCCCAACTGGTCCGATATTCTATTTGTGTCGACAGAATCATCATATTAGACTTAAATTAAACGTTAAGTATTTATTTCAATGATGCAATGTTAGCAATTATTTATCCTATAACTAGAAGAATAATATCTTTTCTAGGAAGGAGCCTGCGCAAACGTTTTCGTTATTGATTTAATAATGATTTTAAATAAAAAGGATAAGTCGAGTATCCATTACTACGACTTATCCTCTATTTATTTAAATATTCAGGAAATAATCAACCACATTTCGAAGCTCCACATGTTGTACAAATCAAACATCCTTCCTGGTATATTAAAGTTTCACTTCCACAATTAGGACATTTCTTTCCTTTTGCAGCTGTGCCATCACTTACATACTTTTTCAATGCTCTTACAACACCATTCTTCCATGTATTAATGTTTTCACTGTCAAGTTGTAACGAATCAACCAATTTAATAACACCTTCAATCGGCATTCTCCAGCGTAAAACTCCAGATATTAACTTGGCATAATTCCAGTATTCCTTATTGAATTTCTCAGACAATCCTTCAATGGTTGTTTTATAACCACGCTTATTCTCAAATTGGAAATCATAATGTTTCAAACCATCCTCATCAATATTCTTAACGATTCGTCCATTAACAACCGACTTAGGTAATAAAATTCCTTCATCGTCATCTTGCAAACCGGTGAATATTTCATACGGATGTCCATCAAGCAAGCCTACAAAAGCGACCCATTTCTCTTTGTTATTTTGGAATCGAATGACATCGCAATCCAATACTCTTGGACGTACCTCTGTAACTTGTGGTGGGCGACATGGAGGCAATTCATCTTTTTCTGCTTTCTTACTGTCTTTAACGGCAACCAATACACCTGAACGAGACCCATCGCGGTAAACAGTACATCCTTTGCATCCGGAACGCCAAGCCTCAACATACAGTTTATTTATCAATTCTTCATCTACATCATTCGGTAGATTAATGGTCACACTGATAGAATGATCCACCCACTTTTGAATAGCACCTTGCATACGCACTTTCATCAACCAATCCACATCGGCAGACGTGGCTTTGTAATAAGGTGATTTCTTTATCACTTCATCAAGCTCTTCGGTACTATATTTTTTGTCCATATCATAGCCGTTGAGCTTCATCCACAACTTAAATTTAGGATGATAAACAACATATTCTTCAAAGGCATCTCCATTCTCGTCCACAAAGTCAATATGCACATCTCCATCATTAGGATTAACTTTGCGTCTGCGAGTATGTACAGGCAAATAGACAGGTTCTATTCCAGATGTCGTTTGCGTCATCAGACTTGTTGTTCCTGTAGGAGCGATTGTGAGACATGCAATATTGCGACGTCCGTATTTCTTCATATTCTCATATAGAAGAGGATCAGCCTCAGCTAAACGTTGAATAAACGGATTATTTTCTTCTCTCTTGGCATCAAATATTTCAAATGCGCCACGCTCTTTGGCCATCAACACAGATGATCCATAAGCACTAAGGGCTAATGTCTTATGCACATTCACAGAGAAATCAGTTGCTTCTTGTGTACCATAGCGCAATCCCATTGATGCTAACATATCACCTTCAGCGGTAATACCAACACCTGTTCTACGCCCCATGGCACTCTTACGAGCAATCTTTTGCCATAGTTCCTTTTCAGTGCGTTTTACATCTATATTTTCAGGATCACCCTCTATTTTCTTCAATATCTTATCTATCTTCTCAAGCTCCAAGTCAATAATATCATCCATTATTCTCTGAGCCAGAGCGACATGTTTCTTGAAAAGTTCGAAATCAAATTCAGCCTTAGGAGTAAATGGATTCTTTACATATGAATAAAGATTTATAGCCAATAGTCTACATGAATCATATGTGCAAAGAGGTATCTCTCCACAAGGATTCGTTGAAACCGTACGGAAACCTAAATCAGCATAACAATCAGGAATAGATTCACGAAGAATAGTATCCCAGAAAAGTACTCCGGGTTCTGCCGATTTCCATGCATTATGCACAATTTTTTCCCATAAGGCACGAGCATTTATTTCTTTCTTATAAGTAGGTTTTTCAGAATATACAGGATATTGTTGCAAATAGTCTGTATTAGCAACTGCTGCTTCCATAAACTCATCATCCAACTTCACAGAAATATTAGCTCCCGTAACCTTACCTTGAGTCATTTTAGCATCAATAAAAGCTTCGGAATCAGGATGCTTAATAGATACAGACAACATCAATGCTCCGCGACGTCCATCCTGAGCGACTTCACGCGTTGAATTTGAGTATCTTTCCATGAAAGGTACTATTCCTGTGGATGTCAATGCAGAGTTCTTTACAGGAGAACCTTTCGGACGAATATGCGAAAGGTCGTGTCCGACTCCTCCACGACGTTTCATCAATTGAACTTGCTACTCATCAATTTTAATAATAGCGCCATACGAATCAGCGGCTCCATCAATACCAATAACAAAACAGTTCGACAACGATGCAACTTGATAATTATTACCAATGCCTGTCATAGGACTCCCTTGTGGAATGATATATCTAAAATGATCCATCAAATCAAAAAGCTCCTGAGCAGATAAACCGTTAGGGTACTTCTTTTCAATCCGAGCAATCTCATTAGCGATACGCCAATGCATATCTGCCGGACTTTTCTCATAAATATGTCCAAACGAATCTTTTACGGCGTATTTATTAACCCACACACGAGCTGCCAATTCGTCACCTTCAAAGTACTTTAAAGCACCTTCGAAGGCCTCATCAAAAGTATATTTTTTCTGATCCATAATAATAAATTGTGCATAATTTGTGTAGAAGTTATGCTTTGGTAAAAAGGTTAGACAAAACTATATATATTTTACTACATAACAAAATCATTTCATCTTATTTTTTATTATTCTTCAAAAGTTTTCCAAGACAAATACATAACATGTTTATTTTCAGCAAATTGCATTTCAAACAAATTACAAAAGTTTTCCAAAAAGAAATTTGTTCCTTTGACAATCTATTCGTATTTTTGCAGAAAAATATATACAATGATTGAATCTATGACACATCGGCGTACAATCCGTCGCTATTCTCAAAAAGAAGTTACCGATGAACTCTTAAACCGATTATTAGAAGCGGCTTCTCATACCGCAACTATGGGAAATATGCAATTATATAGTGTGGTGGTTACACGCCAAGAAGAAATGAAAAAAAAACTTGCTCCGACACATTTCAATCAGCCAATGGTTGAAGGATCTTCGGTAATACTTACTTTTTGTGCCGATTTCCATCGATTTACGGAATATTGCAACCAGAGAGATGCAAAAGCCGGCTATGACAACCTACTTTCATTCATGAATGCAACTACAGACACCTTACTATTCACACAAAGCTTTTGCACTTTAGCTGAAGACGAAGGATTAGGAACATGTTATCTAGGCACTACAATATATAATCCGATGCAAATTATCGACATTCTTAATCTACCACAACTTACATTCCCCGTAGCAACAATCACTATTGGCTATCCGAACGAGAATCCTGCTATGGCAGACAGATTACCTCTTGATAGCATTATCCACCAAGAAAGCTACCACGAATATACGGAGGAAGAGATTAATAATATCTATTCACATAAAGAATCATTGCCAGAAAACAAGCAATATATTATTGAAAATTCCAAACAAAATCTAGCACAAGTCTATACTGATGTGAGATATACGGGAAAAGACAATGAAGCCATGTCAGAAGGCATGCTAAAAGCATTGAAACATCAAGGCTTCTTGAAATAAAATGCTCCTTACTATAAATAATAATCCCTGAACTACATCTGTAGAACAGGGATTTTATTTTTTGCCAACTTCAGAAATAGAGAGGTTATCTTTTCTTTAAATCTGTTTCAATCTCTTCTATCTCTTTCCTAAATTCTTTATCAACCTCCACTTGACTCTTCACTGTTTTACATGCATGTATCACAGTAGCATGATCTCGTTGACCAATGTATTGCCCAATCACTGAATTGGATGAATCCGTCATTTTTTTAGACAAGAACATTGCTACTTGCCTTACAACCACAACTTCACGCTTACGTGACTTTGAATTTAGCGAAGAACTATCTATATCGTAATGTTTACAAACTTTCTCTACAATTTGCTCAATTGAAATAGGTTTAGCTTCATATCTAACAGCACGCTTCACAACTCTTGTTGCCAATTCAATATCTATTTCGTGGTTATATATAGTGGAATATGCCATAATTGAAATAACGATTCCCTCTAGATCACGTACGCTATCATCAACATTTTCTGCAATATAGTTGATAACTTCTTCTGGAAATTTTAGTCCATCATGACGAATCTTATTGCGCAAAATATCTTTACGTAATTCAACATTAGGTTTGGACATTTCAGCAGTAAGTCCCCATTTAAATCGTGTAATAAGTCGATCCTCTATCCCTTGCAACATTACAGGTGGACGATCGGAGGTCATTATTAACTGCTTCCCAAGCTGATGTAAATGATTAAATATATGGAAGAATGTAGTTTGAGTACTTGTCTTACCGGACAATTCCTGAATATCATCAATTATCAAAGCATCTATTGTTTCGTAGAAGTTAATAAAATCATTGGTGGTATTACGCCTTACTGAATCAGTATATTGCACAGTAAAGAGGTGCGCAGACAAATATAGAACTCTCTTATCGGGATATAATTCTTTAATGCGCGTTCCTATAGCATTGGCCAAATGAGTCTTACCTACTCCAGAAGGTCCATACAGAAACAACGGGTTAAAAGGAGTATGTGCAGGATCATTAGCGATAGATTCCCCTACAGCTCTCGGTAACTTATTACTGTACCCCTCTATAAAATTATCAAAATTATAATGGGGATTAAGATGTGGATCCAAATCCTGTGGCAATGGCTTCTGCAAAATATTAGGAGACTTATTCCCATCATTCGCTATCACAATTCTTGAAGGAACTACTAGCGAACGATTGGAAGACTCCAGTTCAACCGACTCTTTCGTCGCTTGATCCATTATTATTTTATAATGAAGCTTCGTGCCTTTCCCTATTTCTCTGTACAAAGTATCACGAAGCAAATCTATGAATTTCTCTTCCAAAAATTCATAAAAGAACTGTGACGGTACTTGAATAGTCAAGGATTTGCCTTCAGGGTCATAGCTAAGCGGAACAATAGGAGCAAACCACGTTTTATATGCAGCCTCCGGAACATTGTCGCGAATGACGCGTAAGCAATTATCCCAAAGGTTTACACAATTGGATTCTATCTTCATCTAAATTAAAATTTTACTAAAGTATAACTTCTACGGAATGCAAAGTAGCTAAAAAAAAATTGAAATAACAAATCATTTTTTGCTTGCAAAAATCACAATATCGTTAAGTGGCTACTACTCAATATATTATGTAATATATTAAAACTTATTACCATTTAATAGGGATTGCTTTTATTGTATTTCCTCGTTATCAGATACTTACATCATTATTTATACTTTATACAGATATAAAACATATATTTTATAAATATCTGTAAATAAGTATATTATATAATTATATTGAATTCTATTGTATCTAAATTAGCCAACAACTATTTAGATAAAATCTAAATTGCAATATTATTTCTCCTTTTTACCAAATACCGAAAAATGTACATAACGCTTAGGATGTTCTTTCAAATCCTGCAATAATACTGAAGCATTAGTACTTACTCGATTAAGATTATGATACAAAGAACTATCATTTAATAATAATCCCATTGTGTTATCCTTCCTCCCTAAATGATCACTAAACTCTTTTACATTCGTCATTGTCTGATCTATTTTTCTGAAAGTCGATGCATAATCAATACTCTTTAAATTAGTTGACATCTGATTAAGATTATGGCTTGTTTCGACAAAATTATCCCCTATTTTGTTTATCTTCCTACTAATGGTCGGCACATCATTTTTCATAAACCGATGCAACTCAGCAGTTGTCATAGCTAAATTGTCAGCCGTTTGTCGCACAGAATTTAATGTTTTAGGAATGTTTTGATCCGCCATAATATGATTTAATGAGCCTAATATAGAATCTAATTTAGGCAACATTGATTCAATTTTCGGCATTACATCTTTCTCTGCATTGTCTAATAGTCCACCTTTTAAACGACCGGGGATGGTATCGCCCACATTATACCACGCTGCTGCACGAAGGGGAATCTCCAAGTTCATGGTGACAGACCCAAGCATAGACGATTGTAACTCAGCAAATGTATTTTTAGGAATACGCATTTTACTATCAACCTCAATCTCCACTGTTATATTTCCAGGATGGTCATAGTCATAAACAATATCGCGAACAATTCCAATTCGGAAACCATCTGCAAATACAGCACTCGATTTAGGAAGGCCTCCAACATTTTCATACTTCACATAGTAATAATTACTGGGCTTAAAAAGATTTATCCCTTTCAAGTAATTAATGCCGAAAAACAGTAAAGCTGCGGCAATGACACCGGAGACTCCGATTTTTAATTCTTTCGTAACAAACTTCATCTTCATCTTCATATTCAGTTTTA
>Ga0302161_10000345_pt1 | contig 12369 bp, 15 predicted proteins | sample I_Fen_E2_1_FD_193498 | JGI IMG/M metagenome (GOLD analysis project Ga0302161, IMG submission 193498) | Peat permafrost microbial communities from Stordalen Mire near Abisko, Sweden - I_Fen_E2_1 | ecosystem: Environmental > Terrestrial > Soil > Wetlands > Permafrost | place: Sweden: Abisko...
TGTTATGGATGCTAGCTATCGGATAAATTCTAATCAAAATTCCAAATTAAAATGATTAAAATTATAAGAAATCCTGTAAGATTTCAGCCTTAACTGTTACTTGTTAACTGTTAATTGATTCAATTATCCCATTAGTGCTTTTAAAGCATTCTTAATTACATTTTCAACACTATCATTTTTATCTGCTTTCTTAAGTGCAACGTCTGCTTCTTTTTCACTATAGCCTAGCGCAAGTAACGCACTTAAAGCCTCTGATAATACAATACTATTTTCATTAGCGCCATTATCAAAATTTGGATTACTATCTAATAACTCATCTGATTTTAATTTATCTTTAAGTTCTAGAATAATTCTAGCTGCTGTTTTTTTACCTATACCAACACCTCTGCATATATGCTTTTCATCATTAGTCAATATGGCATATTTAAGATTATTAACTCTGCTTATAGATAATAATGATAATGCTGCCCTAGGACCAACCCCATTAACTGTTAAAAGCAATTTAAACATTTCTAATTCTTCCTTAGAATCAAATCCATATAAGCCAATGAAATCTTCTCTTACTATTTGTTCAAGATAAAGCATAATTTCATCGCCTGCTTTTGGTATGGAGGACATTGTAGCACCTGAGGTAAATATTTTATAACCAATACCACTATTTTCTACTATTATATAATCCTTATTTATACCTACATATTTTCCCTTAATATATTCGTACATCTAATTCCTCCAACTTTTGTATATAAACGATATGTACCTAGATTAAAACTTTAACCAGTATAATCTTTTAAAAACAAATTTCTACATTAAATAAAACCTAACTTATACTTTATCATTTTAAATGAAATCTTTCAATATTGTATTTTTTAATAACTTATGCATATTTAAAAAAGGCATATGAGTAACTAATTACTCACATACCTTTTTGTTAATTATAACAATTAGTTATAAACTATATATTCTACAAATACTTTAAGATAAGAATTCAGACAAATTTTCTTCTGCATCTTCTTTTGAATTGTATTCAAATTCAAAATTTTTAATTTTATTTTTATCTGATTCTCTTAAATTTTCCACTTTTTTATTATTAGAATATACATCTTCACTATTTTCAATTAATAATGTTCCATCATTGTCAGTTTTATATATAGTTAAAAATCCATCTTTCTCACCAATATAGTATTTATTTGGTTTTATAAATTTTGAAATGTCTTTTTTATATTTCATTTCGCCATTGAATTCTATTTCTAAAACATATCCTTTATCTTGTAATGCTTTTGATAATTCTGCTTGTGTTAAATTACCATCTATGTTTAACTCTTTTTTCAAATCTGCTATTGTTGATTCTTTCGCTTTATTTTCTCCTGCAAATAAATATATTTTTGTGCTATCACTTATTCCACTGCTTTTCTTTATTTCGCTTGCTATTGCAGATTTATTTTTAGCATTTTTATCAGTTATATATTTATCTGACAAATAATATGTTATAGAAAATATAAGTGCTAATGTTATTGTCATTGAAACAAATAATCTCTTTTTATTCATCATAAATAATCACTCCTTATTAAGAAGTATTGACATTTTTCTAATACATATACATATATTACTATCTTTTCTCAATAAAAGTTCATATATTCATAAATCGTATTTCATTTACTATCTATCCTCATTATTTAATACATATACTTTATATACCATTATACGCTAAAAAATATCCTTGTGGATGTTCGCAAACCGGACAATTCTTCGGAGCCTCTTTTCCTTCGTAAATAAATCCACAATTGGTACAAAACCATTGTATATTTTGATCTCTTTTAAATGAGCTTCCTTCTTCTAATTCTTTTGCATATTTATTGAATCTATCTGCATGAATTTTCTCAATAGTAGCAATATTACTAAATATTTTTGATATTACTGTAAATCCTTCTTCTTTTGCAACATCTGAAAATGACTTATATACAACATCAGATTCTTCTAATTCATTATGGTTAGCTGATTTAAGTAACTCTAGTGTAGAATTATAATTATCGATAGGATAAGTTCCATCAATATGTATATTCTCTCCTGAGAATGTCTTTAATTGATTAAAAAAAACCTCTGCATGTTCTTTTTCTTGATTTGCTGTATAGTCAAATACGGATTGAATTACATAAAGTCCATCCTTTTTCGCTTGAGTGGCTGCTATATTGTACCTATTTCTAGCTTGACTTTCTCCCGCAAATGCTTTTAATAAATTTTCTTTGGTTTTACTATCTTTTAAATCCATGACAATTCCTCCTACAAAAGTTTATATATTTAATATTTACAATTTAGGATTAATTATTCATTAGACTATAAAAAATAACAAGTCAAATATGCATTGCACCTTTGACTTGTTATTTTCTTTCATATACCTTAACTTTTTTTAAAAGTGTGTTTTAATGCATTTATTAATATAGCCCACGTAATTCTTAAACAATTTCTGTGATTTATAATTAAGTTCAATATCAATACTGCTATTATAATTTCAAAATAATAAAATATAACAGTTAAAATCGGATTAATATTTACCCATTTCATATCTGAAATCATTGCAGTTGCAAAAGATAGTCCAAATATAACAAAACTGAAAATTATAAGCCCTTTAATCATTCCTTTAAAATCTTCATGACTTGGTGCGATTCCACTTATTAATACTAAAAATAATAAAATTGTTATTAAACCTTCTTTAGTAAATATAATTCTTGGATCTAATATCCTTGATATTTCTGATATTTCACATTTTAATATAAATTTACTTTCTATAAATATAAACAATGGTATATTTACTAATGCAGGTGCTATTGCTATAAGAAATTCCTTTATACTTACAAAAAACGGAATTCTACTCCCAACTCTAGATCTTACAAATCCCGGTCTGTTTCCCTTTGGAAAAAGTTGTACTTCTTCTATTTTAGCAATACACAATATGGCAATTAATAAATGTGCTAATTCATGAGCGGGTGTACTTAATCCATATATAAACTTAGCTAATTTAGAACTCATACTTCCGATTGCACCTTGAAAAACTGATTGAATAAATCTCAATGCATAATAGTATGAAAAATATAATAATAAAAAAACTCCTACTGATTTAATTGCTACTTCTATTTTAACCACTTCCATTTCTATTTGTACTTATATGAACATCTATCTTACCCTATTTGTAAATCCACATCTTTTACATAATTCTTCTACTGCCTTTCTCCCTGAGAATCCATTATATATATCTTTAGATCTCTTAGAATTCAGAATTTCATCTAAAGTGTTTTCAAAAATATTGCCTAGAAAAATACTACCTTCACTATCTAAACAGCATGGTACAACTGTCCCATCAACTAATATGCCGATTTGATCTCTAAGTCCATAACAAAAAGCCCTTTCCCCTAATTCTTCTTCTTTTAAAGATGGCCATTTAAATTTTTCACCCATACTAATATATACATTATTTTTTAATTTAAAACTGTTTTTCTCTTTTAAGCTTTCCTTTAAATCACAGTCTATTTCAAATTCTTGTTCAAGTAATTTAAATATATCAATATTCATATTGTTATTAGCGCTATATCTTGTATCTAAATTCCATAATCTCAAAGAACAAATTATATTAGTCTTTTCAGTTGCTTCTTTAACAAAATTAATTATGTTATTTATGTATTCATTGAAATCAATTTGTTCTTCATTAGCCTCAAAGCTATGCAGTGAAATGTTTACTTGTCTTAAAGCAGGTGCATTAAGCAATATATTTTTTACATCACTTATTAAAGTTCCATTCGTAGTTATATTAACTTTCAATTGATTTTCTTTACTTATTTCTAAGAAATGTTCAAGATCTTTATTTAAAAATGGCTCTCCCATTAAATGAAAATAAACATGATCTGTATAAGGTTTTATGTTTTTAATAATATGTTCAAAGGATTCTTTGTCCATAAATTTTAGTTTTCTAGATGTTTTAGGGCAAAAATTACAACTTAAATTACATACATTCGTTATCTCTATATAAACTTTTTTAAATTTCTTCATTTAATTATAACTCCAGTCTTTTTAGTCATCTGAAAAATAACATCCCCAAATGTCTTATTTAAATATCTCAAATCAGTATATCTTTTAATTAATATTATTTCAACTAAAATAAGGAACGTGAAATAAACTAATTGTATAACTATATGTATATATCAAAGTCTATTAAAAATATAAAAAGCTTAATATAAAACTTTTTGTGCCATTGAATCAAACTTTTAGTCAAATTAAAGAAAATAACAAGTCAGATATACTAATATACTGATTTGTTATTTTTTTAGATGTGCTTTATTTAAAATTTATCAGAAAAGAGCAAGTGTATAAAATACACTTGCTCTCCCTAGTAACTGATTTTTACGTTGTCCGCCAACTGGGTACGCCCATGCGTCGTACATTGCTTCCGGGATTTTTACGTTGCCCGTCACCAACTGTATACCTCTTCAGATATACGCTTCTGCCGGATTGAAGTGTCAGTCCACTAAGATAAATTTTATTCTTTATCTTGTCTTTATTATATCTTGCTTCATGGCAAATTGCAATATGTTTTTCGAATTTTCTGACTATTATTTTTTTCAACCTAATTTTCATAGTAATTGCCAAGGTTTTGGCGAAAGTACACTGGCTCTTGATACCTTACTACAAGTTCCAAACTGCAAAGCTTATGTTCCAAATGTTGTTATGAATGTAGTAGCTTGTATTGGTCAACAGCAAATAGATGTTTGCCAAGCTATATGGAATAAATTTAAGAGTACGTCCTTTTGAATAAAATAATTCAAAAAGCAAAGAGCAAATGTACCATGATTTTGTACATTTGCTCTTACTTAGTAACTGATTTTTACGTTGTCCGCCAACTGGGTACGCCCATACGTCGTACATTGCTTCCGGGATTTTTACGTTGCCCGTCACCAACTGTATATCTCTAAAGATATACGCTTCTGCCGGATTGAAGTGTCAGTCCACTAAGATAAATTTTATTCTTTATCTTGTCTATATTATATCGCACTCTGTAAGGTATTGCAATATATATTTTGAATTTTCTGATTAATTATATTTTTTAAATATGTATACCAAATCGGTATATAATATATTTCCATAATCCTCCTACAAACTTCAATTGAAACTATTCTTATTGAGCCAATTGATAAGATCATAATCTTATTTCTTTCTAACAATTAATTTGAAGTATAAGGCAAGGCAATACTATATAATCTATGTTATAATTCAATTATAATTAGACTATAATATTTAATTTATTCTATTTTGAAAGGACCTAGTTATTATGATCAATAATATTGCTAATAAAATGTTATCTAAAGATTATTTATTAAATATAGATATGCTTGAATGTATAAGAAGAGGTAGTTCTGAAATCTTATTTGCTTCAGATGAAGCTGTTCTTTTAATAGATATTCCATCTCAAATATATATGATTTCTACTGAAAACCAAGGAATAGCAAAGATTTTAATTAGTGACCTCCCTAATAACATTAATCTGATTGTCGCACATGACAAATTTTCTTATGATTTATTGGCAAAAAAATATAGTTTTAATGAAACAATGATTTGCCACAATACAGTTTATACAAAAGAAGTCCATATAAAGCTTCCAAATTTAATGGTGGAGATTAAACTACTCACACCGGAGTATAAAGATATTATAATTAAAAATTATTCTAAAATTGAAATTGTAGAAAATGATTATATTCAAGATAGATTGAAAGCAAAGGTTATGTTTGGTGCATTTATTGATGATGATTTATGTGGATTTATAGGTAGTCATAAAGAAGGTTCCATAGGAATGTTAGAAGTTCTACCTAAATATAGAGGAAAAGGTATTGGCGCCGCTCTACTAATGATGCTTTAGCTAACAAAAGATATCCCTATGGACAAGTTATAGAAAAAAATTTCGCTTCGACAGCTTTACAAAAAAAACTTGACTTTGAATTATCAAAGAATAAAGTCTATTGGCTAATGAAATAACTCAACCTATATTCGCTATAATTATTTAAACACTGAACTATTTTTATATAAACAATTAGTAGATATTTTTCAATTAATAACTACTTTAGTTCCCCTTGGGATATTATCATAAATCCACTTTGCATTTACTTTAGCTAGTCTTATACAGCCATCAGACAATCTCATTCCAAGTCTCCCATCCCTAACAGATCCATCTAAATTATATATTATTGAATGAAACAAATAATTTCCTTTAAACTGCGTATAATACCAACATTTATATCCCTTATTCACTCCAAAATAAAGGCCTTTTATTCCAATAGTAAAATTCCCCTTAGGTGTTGGCGTAGATGGTTTACCTATAGTGCACAAATAACTATGAACCAAACTCCATTTATTCGTACTTCCTTCAAAAATATTTACTTTAAAATTTATAAGATCTACCCAAATTAAATAGTTAGTTGTACTTGAAATATTTTTTGAATTTATATTTTCTGAAGCATTAATATCTTGCTTCACATTATCAGCTCTTGTATTTTTCACTTTATCTTCAGTGCGCCTAAAAAGCCTGGATAAGATTTTCATATTTAACTTCCTATTTATTAATCTAAAGTAGTATATGTAAATTACAGCTATTTTGACTTTTTTAAGTTTTCTACTCTATATCCAATTTCTCTATTGGCTAGCTTATAGCCTTCTTTAACCATTTCTTCCTCACTCATGGCATTTTCAAGTAAACTATCTATAGTTAATTGAGCTCTATTACTAAAATATTTGTTTAAAAGACTTTCTTCAATATTTTCTTGAGACGCTATTGAATAGTCATCTAAAATATGTTTAACATTAAATTTATGTTCTATTAAAGTTCTCCCAACTAATATGCTTCTATGACATCTTATAGGATCTTGCATAGCTCCAAGAAGTGCTATTTTATATTTTTTTTCACATCCTGCTTTTAATCTTTCAATTCCATTAAGGAAATCTTTTTCAAAAATCACTTTTTCAAAATCAGAATATCCTTCTTTATTATAAGATATTTTATTTTCTCTATTAGCTGCAAATTCTTTAGCCATAAATAGGTATAAAAATCCTGCTTCTTTTAATGTATTAGCTATAGTTTCTTTATTATATTGAACATTATATTTAGAATAAGGAGTTCCTCTAATATCTACAACACAATTTATATCATAATATTTTAGCATATCTATTAATTTTTCTACTGGATAATTCGAATGTCCAATTGTGTATATATCCATTTTATAAACTCCTATCTCAAACATTAAATTATTTTTAATTTTATTTAAATATCTATCTACATAATTTTTACATATATCCATAGCTTTATACAAACAATTCTATATAGAGTTTATATATATAATATTTCTATCTACAAATTTAAATTTATTCAGATAGCAGTCCTTTGATAATATCATGTACTTTTACTAATGTTGCAAATCTATTTTTCCATATCTTAAAGTTATAATATTCATATATATCTTTTCCTGTCATATAATCATTAACAAACTTTGTATTTGTTTCTTCTGGAATTATTAATTTAAATCCATATTCAAAAGCAACCTTACACATCGTATCAATACAATATTCAGTTTGAATTCCAGCAAGTATTATTGTATTTATATTTTTTTCATTTAAATATTCTTTTAGTTCTGTATTTTTGAAAGCACTATTATATTGCTTTTCTATAATTTTTTTGCCTTCTTTAAGTGCATTTGCCACCCATCAGATTCAGCTTCTAATCCATCACCTTTTCCACCATCATGCATTACATAAATAACCTCTACATTTTTATCTCTACATTCTTTAATTAATAACTTTATATTATTAATAGTTTTTTCCTTGTTAAATGGATTCTCCGCTACTAATCCTTCTTGAAAATCTACAACAAGTAGTCCTATTTTGCTCATTTTAATTCCCCATAGATTATTGGACAATTTTTTTCATTCCATTATATCTCAAATGTCCAAATTATTTTATATAATCTTAATGCTAGAACAGAATCCTCTACTGTCTAAATTCTAGGAAAAAACTTTCCTATTACAGAGATAATGTAATAAATTATAACTAATTAATAACAATAGACAATAAATTTTCTATATATTTCCATATAATTATATAGGGTCCCTCTACTTTCCATCCATTATTCATACAGTTTTACCTGTAAAAGATATAGATATAACTTTTCATAAGTATCTTTTATCGCTATACTCTAGCTCGAAAATTGTTGATTTTTAATATAATATGTAATATTATAGATATACTTTATTCTTTTGATTTATTTAAACTGATTTTGAATTGTTGTGAATCATTTCACATAATATTTCATTATAGTTTATTTGATTAAAAATCACATAGATTTAGAATACAAAATTATAGGGGGAAAAATATGAAAAAAATTTCTCAGAAAATATCCTTAGCAATAGTACTCTCAGTACTAATAGTATCTTTATTAATAGGATCTGTTAGTATTATAAAAAGCACATCCATTATAAAGGCAAGTACCGAAAAAAATTTATTAGAAACATCAAGCAAACTGAGTGAGCAACTAAATAATACTAATAATATTTTTGAAACCAAGCTTGCGGATTTAGCTCTTACTATATCTAATGATGTGGATATGGAGCAAATGAAGAATAATCCTGCATATCAAACTGAATATTCTAATAAAATTGTACCTTTAGTAACTAAGTTTGCTGAATCAGGTAAAATCAACATAGATTGTTATGTTAATTTTCTAAATGAATATTCAAAAGATGGATTCTTAATAGGACCCAATATAATAAATCAAGATGGAAAAGGTTTTAAAAGAGTAGATTTTGGAACTAAAGTTAAAGACATGGAAGACCATAAGGAAGATAATGCTTGGTACTATAAACCAATTGAATTAAAACGGGGATTTTGGACTGATCCTTATTCAGATCCAATAACAAAACTTAATATGGTTTCTTATGTTGTTCCAATAACTGTAAATGGAAGCATAGTTGGTGTTACAGGTATGGATATTAAATTTGATAATTTTCAGAATATTGTAAATGGAGCTAATGTATATAATACAGGTTACGCTTCACTTCTTAATTCTAATTATGATTTTTTAGTAGATCCTAAATTTACTTCTACTGATAACTTGAAATCTGTTAACAATGGAGAATTAAAAGGCCTTTCTGATTATATAGATAAAAATGAAAAAGGTGTTTACGAAACAAAAATTGGAGGAATAAATACATTTATTGGATTTTCTAAATTGTTAAATGGAGATGTATTGTTAGTATCTGTTCAATCTAATGAAGTTTTACAAGAAATTAATAATTTCACTATTTTTATTGTAGTAATAATTGCATTAGGAATAATAGTAAGTACTATTGTCGCTTTATATGTTAGTTCTCGAATTTCCATACCAATAAAAAAATTAACAGAATTATTTAAAAAGGCTGAAACTGGAGATTTAACAGTAGAAAGTAACATAATATCCTCTGATGAAGTGGGACAACTTTCTAATGCTTTTAATTCCATGATTAAAAATACTAAAAATCTTATTATTGGTGCTATAGAAACAAGTAATCAGGTATCTGCTACTTCAGATGAAATACTTACGAAGTCAGAAACTGTTAAAAGCATATCAGCTCAAATAGGAACGGCTATATCCGAACTTGCAAAAGGAGCTGTGGAACAAGCCAGTATATCATCTGATGGAAACTTTAAAACAGTAAATATTGTCGAAGGTGTAAAGAACGTTGTTGATAATATATATGATGTTGAAGATTTGGTAAATAATTCAAAAGTTAGCTTAGAATCAGGTAAAAAAGCTGTTGCGGCTCAACAATCACAGATGAATGAGAGCAAACTTGTTACTAAGAATGTATCAGCTGCAGTTATAAATCTTTCGAACAAGTCTAAAGAAATTGAAAATATATTAGAATTTATTAAAGGAATTTCAGAACAAACCAACCTTTTAGCGTTAAATGCTGCAATTGAAGCAGCACGTGCTGGTGAACAGGGTAAAGGGTTTTCTGTAGTCGCTGATGAAATTAGAAAACTTGCTGAACAGACTTCAATTTCTGTAAAGAATATAGATTGTATAATAAAAGATGTACAAATTGGGGTTCAAAATGCCGTTTCAGAAATGGACAAGGAAGAAGAGGTTATTAAAATGCAAGATTTGGCACTTATAGAAACCATAGATGCTTTTGAAAATATTTCAAATACTGTAGAAATTATAGCATCCAATATTAAAAATATTTCAAATATATCCACGGCTTTAAATCAAAATGCTATAGAAGCAGGAGAAAGTATTAGTAATATTGCTGCTATTTCAGAAGAAAATGCTGCTGGAAGTGAAGAAATAGATGCATCTAATCAAGAACAGTTGATAATTATAAATGATTTAGCTCTAGATATGACAAAATTAACAGAATGTTCTTCCAAGCTTCAAATGAGTATAAAAGAATTCATTGTTTAGATATCTTAAGTAATAGAATAACAAAGTAAAAGAATCAAGCTAAAGATAACTATTTTTGAGTAAAAAAGAGATAGCTATAACTAAAATGATACCTATGGCAATCAACTTTATTACAGGAATTATAATGGTTATTATAGGATTATTTATTATTGCTTTAGCTTCATACTTTTATATTGAACCAGGATTTGGGGCTGGTCCAAGAGACAGTTTAATGGTTATACTTACTAGGAAAACTAACTTACCAATAGGTATTTGCCGTGGAACAATTGAGTTTTCAACAGCAATTATTGGCTGGAAACTTGGCGGCATGTTAGGAATAGGAACAATTATATCTGCATTTATAATTGGATTTTGCGTTCAAATAACATTCAAACTTTTAAAGCTTGACCCAACAAAAGTAAATCACGAAACATTGGATTAAACATTTAAAATGCCTTTTAGATGTAATAAAGAGCAGTTTGATAATTAAGAGATTATAGATAATTAAAGCTTTAATTAAAGAAGGTGCTTCTAAATAGGAATAAAATTTCTATTTAGAAGCACCTTCTTCATATTTATTTATATCTGAAACATTATAAATTTACTAAATTAAAAGTTTAACCAAAATTTAAATACTATCTAAAAAATATTGATATATTTAGAATAATTACAATCAAAGCAAATATTAATAATGCGATCCAATACCCTTTTTTTATTTCCTTTAAATGAATTCATCCAATCAACTGGTTCTTCATCATCGTCTTTCATCTAAATACATCTCCTTTTATTTATCGAAAAGTACAATTGGTTTTATTAAATCTCTTGGCTTGTTCACCATTAATTGGAACGCCTCTTCAATTGATTCTAATCCGTTAAATTTATGAGTAATTAATTTTGATGGATCAACGCGACCATTAGCAACCATTGAAAGCAGTCTCTCCATTCTCTTTCTTCCACCTGGGCATAACCCGCCTCTGATTGTTTTATGTGAAAGGAATCCACCTATTACATCATTAGGTATATTAATTGATTCAATTTCAGTAAGGACATTAAGCATTGCAATATTACCACCACCAGCTCTAGTTACACCAATTGCAGTATAAAAAGTATCTAAATCTCCACCAGCTACAATAGCTGCATCAACACCTTTGCCTCCAGTAATAGCCATAATTTGTTCAGCTACATCGCCTTCTTTATAACTTACAATATCTGTAGCTCCATATTCTTTAGCTAGAGCAACACAATTAGGTCTAGTTCCTACAGCAATTAAACGTCCAGCACCACTTAATTTAGCCCCTGCAACTGCCATTAACCCAACAGGACCTATTCCAAAAACAACTACTGTGTCCCCAAATTTGATATCAGCAAGTTCTGATCCATAAAAACCTGTAGTCATCATGTCAGTAACCATACATGCTGCTTCGAGAGATACACCTTCAGGTAAATGTGCTAAATTCATATCAGCAGATCTAATTTTAATTTTCTCTGCAAATGTTCCATCTTCATAATTAGAAAAGTTTATGGCAGTAAACATACCCCCTGCATCTTGATGTTTTCCATCTTGAATATCAGGATGTTTCCACGTTGGTGATAAAGTTGTACATGGAATAACAACTTTATCACCAACCTTGAAATCTTTTACATCAGATCCTACTTCAACAATTTGTCCAACAGATTCGTGACCAAGGATTCTGTTTACAAGCCATGGACCTTCCATTTCATAAGCTGAATGTACATCAGATGAACAAGGTGCAATTGCTATCGGACGTGCTATTACATCATCAGGACCACATATGTATTCTGGTTTGTCCATCCAACCAACTTTGCCTTTTTCAAATACTCCAAAACCTTTCATATCTCATCCCCCTTTTCTTTTAATTGATTCTTACATCTTTATTATATCAATTTAAATAAATGAAAAT
>Ga0302161_10000348_pt1 | contig 12334 bp, 5 predicted proteins | sample I_Fen_E2_1_FD_193498 | JGI IMG/M metagenome (GOLD analysis project Ga0302161, IMG submission 193498) | Peat permafrost microbial communities from Stordalen Mire near Abisko, Sweden - I_Fen_E2_1 | ecosystem: Environmental > Terrestrial > Soil > Wetlands > Permafrost | place: Sweden: Abisko...
CACAGTTTTCGGCTCAGATTCACTTCAAAACAATTCAGCTAAACGTCTGTGAGTTGCTTGTAAAGTACACATTGGACGCAACTCAAATAATTTACCAAAGCCCCAATGCATGCACCACAAGAAACTCTCGAGTGAAGAGCTTTAGGAAACTCAACCTGTCAATTATAACCATAACATCACTTCTAATCAATCAACTGATGTTCTGTCACCATAGGACGAACAGGCATTTGGACATCAACAACCTGGCGTATTCAATAACATAACCTTCAACTATGGAAAGGTCATTTCCACAACGTTTACAGAAGTAGGATTAATGTTCTATCATTAAATTTAGCACACCTTTATTTCCTGAGTAGTACCTTTGTGACCTACCTGATCTCCATTGGACTTTCCTGTCCGTTTTCTCAAAGAACTTGTTGCAAGCAACTTCTTTGAAGGTTGAATGCTTCTATTATGGCTATCCTTAGGTCTTTCGCAAATAGCCAATCGAGACCTTAACGAAGCATTTTCTTTTCTAACACGTCAATTCTATCAATCGCAATATTGAACTATTTTGTCAAGCTATCGAACTTTCCGTTGATAGCCTTCAATACTAATTCCACATATAAGACTTGCTCCATCATCCATCAAAGATAATGAATGTAAATTAGAGGACAAATAATTAAGTATTTATTTTTAAGCTAATTACAAACCGAAAATTAGAATATTCTATATCGACGAGATGGGTGCTGAGTAGTTACATGTTTCTAATAAAACCCAGTATTTATGGAGTGAAGAACAAATTCACAATTCCCCCCACTCTACTTCTTACATTCAAATAATCTTTCTAACATCGATTTATAGACTTACAGATTGTCAACATATTCAGTCATAATACTTTTTCATGAGTGTCCATTAAAGCAAATTAAGGAATCATTCTTTTATATTTAGTCCAAAACTTATTTTTCCAATAATAATAATAATAATAATATATAGCTCATTATCTAACCATTGATTTTTTTGATATATTTTGAATTTTCAAAATATATAGTTAATTGTAACTTCTTTCCAAACTCAATAAAAATAAAAATTCAGGTCGGAACGCTCTAAAATATCGGCAGAATCTTTATACCTAAAGGCTTTAGACAAAGTTAACTGTCTTAAGTAGACACTCATGATATTTTTTGTGTAAAAGCTTTTGCATAATAAAACAGCAGTATTTAATGTACCACATCATTTTTTTTAGGCAGGGCTATTATATATGTCTAAAATTGAAAACTATATATCTTAATTTAAAAGCAAAAAACTATATCCATCTATAATTTTGTATTACAAACATGAGTTAACTACTTTAGTTTGATTATCATGTAAATTCATGGATTAGAAAGAAAGGGTATTGGCTCTAAAGGCAAAAGAGATTTGTTTAGTTAACAATCTTGCTTATTTGACATAAAGATTAGGGTGAGTTCTCACTCCGATCTTTATGTTGAATATAAGATCAGAATTAACCATGTCAATCTATTTAAATTATAATCTCAGCCAAACACCCAAAATATATCATTAAGAGATACTTGTAAATTACTAAATAAATTTCATGATACAAAATTGCTAAATGAAAAAAGTTACTATTATTCTTATTGGCTTAATCAGCCTATTGCATCCCTTAACAGGAGTTTCTCAGTCTGCTTCTCTTAAAACATTTACGAATCCTGTAATTCCCGGAGATCATTCTGATTGTACGCTTACAAAAATTGGCAATGATTTTTATACCACTGGTTCTTCATTCAATCCAACTCCCGTTATTTATCATTCTACAGATTTAATTCATTGGGAGGCTATTGCTCAACCAGTTTCTTCGGAATGGTCATTATATGGAGATGCTCCTAGTGCTGGATGTTGGGGTGGTCAGATAGTTTTCTATAATAATAAGTATTGGGATTTTTTCTCCAGAGCCAACACCATGTATTTTGTAACTGCAGATAAGCCAGAAGGACCTTGGACAATGCCTATAAAAGTGAGTAATCCTTCTCAACTTCCATACGGTCTTGGTTATGATAATTCTATTTTTATAGACGATAATGGAAAGTGGTATATGATTGTAAAGAACGGTCAATCAAATAATGGAATTGTAGAATTGGATAAAACAGGACAGCCAACAAGTGTTGTTTATGATTTGAATTGGTTAAATCCAAGAGATAAGGAAAATAAAACTGCTTACAGTTGGGCTGAAGGTCCTGTTATGTGGAAACATAAAGGTATTTATTATTATTCATTTGCCAGAGATGTATCTGGTGGGCAAAAAGTTATGAGAAGCAAGACACTTACAGCAGACAAGTCTGCTTGGACTATACCGGTGGATATGTTCGATGAAAATGATCCAAATAAATCTAAAGCTATCTTTTCGGATCCAAATCATGCTTCTGCGGCTGTGGATTTAAATGATGGTACAAGTTGGCTTTTGCATCCTGTTTGGGCTAGAGCAAATAATAATGAATGGTATGGTCAGGGACGTCAGGGCTTAGTTAATCAGGTGAAATACGATGCTAATGGAAATGCATTAGCTGATTATCCCGCAAATGTAGTTAATAGGGCTCCATTATTACCTTCTAGCGGAATTTCATGGATGGTTCCAAAATCAGATTTCTTTACTGCTCAAAAGCTTAATCCAGAATGGTCTTTTCTCGGTTTTACGCCAACTTCGCTTGTTTCTCTTTCAGCCAGACCAGGTTGGTTAAGACTCACTCCCAAAAGCATCAAAAAGGCTAATGCGCTCATAAAAGCAGATCCTGAGCATAACTATTCACTAATAACACGTGTAGATTTTAAACCAGATTCTATATCTGATGAAGCCGGTTTGAGAATAATGAATGGTCAGGAGAGTTTATTTGTAAAGGTTTATTGCACTTTGAATAATAAAGCAGAAAAAGTTGTCTGCTTTAGCTATAATAAAACTCATTACGAAGTTGCAAATACATCTGGGAATGTTGTGTGGCTAAAATTAGAAAGGAATAATCACGAACTAATTGGGTTTTATAGTGTAGATGGGGTGAAATGGATTTCAATTGGAGAAAAAATTAACGTGGATAATCTTGATCGATTCACGCGTAATTATAATGGTTGGTGTGGCAACAGACAAGGATTATATGTACAAGGTCGTAATTATGCCGATTTTGATCTATATATATATCGTGATGCTTATACACCTATACTTGCAGAATGTCCGGCGAATCAATATGGAACTCAGAGAGCTGTTCTTCCAGATGGCACCACTTTGCTTGATAATATTCATAATAACGACTGGGCATTGTATGCTGGAGTTGAATTTGGAAATAATGACTACAAAAAAGTATCTAATATGATTTCAATCACAGCTTCCAGTGCTTCTGAAGGAGGAAAGGTTGAAGTGTGGTTGGACTCAATTAATAGTGGTAAAAAAATAGCTACTTGTAAAATTGGAAACACAGGTAGTATTTCAAACATAAAAACATTTACAGCTAAGACTAATCACACTACAGGAAGGCATGATGTTTATTTAAAGTTTGTTGGTGGAAAAGGTAAAAAATTATTTATGTTAAATGATTTTGTTTTCACAAGCAAATAACTTTCACTTATAAAATACAGATCGTATCTATTGCTTGTTCTTTTGCTCTAATCAAAAGTAACATACTTACATATAATGATTTGTGTGTTTTATTTAAAATGCTGATTTAATTTAACACAGCAAGACGATATTCTGAATTATTTCTAAAAAATGACATAGAGAATATATACTTATGTATCTTGAATTAGAAATAAAATGTCTATTATTGAAAATTTGAAATAGATTAGTAGACTATTTTTGTAATCTATTAACAGCAATTAATCGTTCGGAAATATCCCCTTGGATATAATAGTGAACAAATATTGTGAGTAATGAGATATTGTTCTTAATTAAGAATAACTTTCTCTTTGAAATTTATTAGATTCAGGATGCTTTATAAGCCATTGAGTGAATCAAAATTAGTAACCTTAAAGAATAATTTTATGGAAAAAATTATGGACGATAGCTAATAACTATATTTTTGATAAGATTTTAGCTCTAAAATGAAATTTATATTCGTGATAATTTTTCGGAGAATAATTTCATTAATTTATAGGCTAAATCGGTCAATATTGAGTTTGCAATAAGTTAAGAGAGCATTTGTATTTGTATTTGTATTTATCTTTATTTTTTTCATTACTTTAATTTTACATTGTAATTTTTGCTTAACAGAGGCAAATTCAGCTTTTTTTTTGTAAAAACACCTTAAATTAATCTTAATTTTTTTTTATTATGAAACAAATTAATTGTCTCAAAGTACCTGGAATTCTATTCCTGTTGCTTTTATTTTCAATTTCAGTGTTCGGACAAACTATAATAGTTCAAGGAATTGTTAAAGACGCTTCGAATACTGCTCTTGTGGGCGTTAGTATCAAGATTCTAGGATCTTCTGGCGGAACAATCACTGATTTGGATGGAAAGTACACTATCCAAACACCTGCGAATAGTAAACTTAATTATTCTTATATCGGTTACAAAGCCGAAACTATTAGTGTGGATGGAAAGACTAACATTAATGTTGTACTTAAAGAAGATACAAAATTAATGGATGAAGTTGTTGTTGTTGGTTATGGTACGCAAAGAAAAGCAGACCTGTCATCTGCAATTTCAGTTCTTTCTCCGAAAGAGCTTACCAAAGTTCCAGGAGGACTTTCTGCGGGATTGCAGAGTGAGGTTGCCGGAGTGCAGGTGACTAATGGGCGTATCCATATTCGTGGTGTTGGCTCTATTAATAACACTGATCCACTTTACGTGGTTGATGGAATGATTGGAGGAAGCGTTCCTGATGAAAGTAATATCGAAAGTGTTCAAATCTTGAAGGATGCTGCATCTTGCGCTATCTATGGTGCACGTGGGGCTAACGGAGTTATAGTTATTACCACTAAACGTGGTCAACCAGGAGAAGTGAAAGTAGATTACAATGGTTATACCGGATGGAAAACATTTACCCATGAAATAAAATTACTCAGCGGTCAAGACTTAGCCGAACTCATTAATGAGGAAATGTATAATGCTAATCCTTCTCGTACAGATTATATGACAGGACTATCCAACCCAGCGTCTATCGGTAAGGGTTACAATATGTTTGATGCACTGAAACGTACGGGATCTTATCAGAAACATAATGTTTCAATTAGTGGAGGTAATGAAAATGCCAATTTCCGAATAACAGGAATTTACTCTACTGATAAACCAATGTTTATCAAGCAAGATTATGAAAATTATTCAGTAAACTTTGTGTCTGATATAAAAAAAGGGATATTTACTCTTGGTGAAACAGCAACAATTGGTCGCAATTTACATAATTGGAACGAATCACTCACGTTACTTGGGCTAAAATGGAGTACTGCTTGTCCTATTTATGATCCAACATCATCGACTGGCTATGCAGGTTCTGGTCTTGGTACCGATCTTGCAAATTCTAGAGCTACTGCTGACTATACCTGGGATAAAAGCGAGAACAATTCAATGACCGGAAATGCATGGATCACAGCAGAACCTATCAAAGGCTTGAAATATAAATTCAACTTCGGAGCCGATATAGGGAGATACTCTTCCCGCACTTATCTAGCTGATTACAGTGTGGGTCAGTATCAGACTAATAGTCCTGACAAATACTCTATGTCAAGCAACATGTCAAACCGATTTTTATATGAAAATACTTTATCTTATGAAAAGAGAATTGGGAAACATAACTTTAACGCAATGGCTGGTTTAACCTCTGAAGAAACAAAAGGCTTAGGACTTAGTGGTAGTGCAAAGAATATGCCAAGTAGCGATGTGCTGATTCTCAGTGCTACTCAGGATGCGTCAACAAAAGAAGTCGGCAGTTCCGAGAGTCATTCTTCTATGTTTTCCTATCTTGGACGTCTGCTTTACGATTACGATGGCAAATATATGTTAACAGCTAATTTCCGACGTGATGGCAGCTCAAATTTCTCCCAGAATAACCGCTACGGTAATTTTCCATCTTTTTCTGCAGCATGGCGTCTGAGTCAGGAAAATTTCATGAAGGGTATCTCATGGCTTAATGATTTAAAATTGCGTGGTAGTTGGGGAAAATTGGGAAATTCAAACATTAATCCTTATCAGTATCAAAGTACAGTATCGTTTAGCAATGTGTGGTATTACTTGAATGATACGAAAGTGACTGGAGCTGTTCCTCTTACTCCGTCTAACTCGAATGTGAAGTGGGAAAGCCAGACTTCAACAGATTTTGGTTTTGATTTAACCATGTTGAATAACACATTATCTATTACAGCTGATTATTATGATAAGACTACAAATGATATGCTTGTGCAGGTTCCTATCGCTTATTCTGCTGGGTATATGTCAACATTTCCGACACTCAACTCTGGAAGTATCAATAATAAAGGGTTCGAATTTCTTGTAACATATCGCAATCATATTGGTAAGAACTTTGATTATAGTGCATCGGCAAACTTATCTTCCGTTAAAAATAAAGTTTTGAGTTTAGGTGCCAATAATCAATTATTTGGTGCTAGTGGTATCACATGTACCGAGGTCGGAAGCTCTATCGGTCAATTCTGGGGTTACAAGACCAACGGACTGTACAAAAGCCAGGCAGACCTTGATGCTGATAAAAAATTTGCACCTAATGCAGCTTTAGGTGATGTTCGTTTCGTTGACGTTAGTAAAGACGGTTCTCTTGATTCAAAAGATATGACATTTATTGGTAATCCTATTCCTGATTTTACATATGGATTCAATTTCGAAGCCCAATATAGAACAAAGTTTGGGGCATTTGACTTCTCCATGAACTGGAATGGTTCTCAGGGGAATGATATCTACAATAACACTCGTTATTATGGTGAAGGAATGTATCATAACTATAGCTGCTTTGAAAGCACGCTAAATCGTTATCGTTCTACTGATTTAACATTTACAAATCCTGTTTCAGGTGTAGTAACACTCTATCCAAAGAATACTGATACTGATATGCCCCGTGCCGTGTATGGCGATCCAAACAATAACATGCGCCAAAGCAGTCGTTATGTGGAAGACGGATCTTATTTGCGGCTTAAAACTCTTTTAGTTGGTTATACACTACCTGAAAGCTTTACAAAAAAAATGTACATACAGAAAGCGCGTTTCTATGTAGGAGGGAAAAACTTGTTGACTTTCACGAAATATACAGGTTTTGACCCAGAAGTAGGAGATCAAAGTACAACAAATGGTACCAATCTAACACGTGGTGTTGATGGTTTGACATCATGGGATCCGACTTTTCCTAATTCTAAGGAATTATATGTTGGTCTACAAGTTACATTTTAATATTTTATAAACTTAAAAAAAAATATCAAATGAAAACTACAATATTAAAATATTTAGTGTGTATAGGATTGCTGGTCGCTGTAGCCAGTTGTAAACCAAATATGGATCTAAGCAATACTTCAGAACTTTCTGTTGATACATATTATAAGACTAAAGCACAGTTGCAAACTTCGCTTATTCCAGCCTATGAGGCCTTAATTGGTCGTGATCAGGGTGGCTATTGTTTCCAAGTGCTTTTTGCTCTTCTTGCACCTGGTGATGATTATGCTCGGACATATAAATGGCCAGCAATGTACCAAGATACTTATAATACTCCAGCCAGCGATGGAATTGTAAAAATAGCATGGATGGATATGTTTAATGGCGTTTTTGCATCTAATATTGCCATTGATAAAATATCTAATTATAAAGGGACAGACGCTACTGATGCTGAAAAGAATACGATGCTTGGACAAGCATATTTCCTGCGTGGATTATTTTATCTGAATTTATGTTCTCTCTATGGTGAAACAATCCCTCTCTATAATCATCCGACAACTACTGTTGCAGACTATTATCCTAGTAACGCTAAGAGTGGGGAAATATATGCTCAGATAGTGAGTGATTTTTCTCAAGCAGCAAGTTTATTACCGGTTAAAAGCACGATGTATGCAACTGCGTCAAATATCGGTCGTACAACTCAAGGTGCTGCTCAAGCATTCTTGGCAAAGGCTTATCTCTGGCGTCCTATTCTTGAAAAAGGACAAACGGCTGAGTATGCTAAGGCACAGGTTGCTCTTAAGAAAATTATCGATAGTAATGAATATCAGCTTAACTCCAACTTTCATAACAACTTTACCAATATCCCAGCAACGGAGAACGGCGTAGAGTCTATATTCGAAGTACAGATGCACAATGGAACCGATTGGATGGGTGGAGATCTCTCCGACTCATGGCGTTTTATTAATATCGGTTTACCTGATGGCACCGGGGGCAGTTGGTGGAACCTAGCACCGACCAAGATAGCTTATGATGAATTTGAAAGCGGCGACCCTCGTCGTTATATGACACTTTGGTGTCCTGGAGGGGCATACTTTACCGCATCAAATGGAAGTAAGGTAACCTTTGAGCAAATGATAGCCAATGTATCGTCAGATAAAGACAAATATGGAACGCGCAAGGAGTGTCCGGATGCATATTCTCAATATAATGGTGATAGTGATGATGATTTTAACGATCCAATAATGCGTTATGCTGACGTACTTTTGATGTATGCAGAGTGTTTGCATGCAGCTAATAATGATAGCAAGGCCATTACCGATCCTGCAGGTCCTAAATATTGGATTCAACAGGTTCGTAACCGTGCCAACAATATTGTACCAACAGAGCAAAGTCAATTATGGTATTCAACAGCGAATGGAACCATTCCAAATGTTGACAATCTTATGGCGACTGCTCCGATAATCAATGGTTTCAAAATGGACAATATTATGAATGTGATTGAGCACGAACGTTGTGTTGAGCTTATGGGTGAGTATTATCGATACTTCGATTTGCTACGTTGGGGTATGGCAGACGCTAAATATCTGAAACCATTGCAGGATGGTGGTTGGACATCAAAAGCGATGTATTATCCTTTTCCACAGGAAGAGCTTAGCAACAATCCGAACCTGAAAGGTAATGCTATGAATTAGTCATTTACTTGGATTAAAAATATTAATACAAATTGTAATCGGTTATAATTGTAATTTCATGTTTTACAATCGTTTTGCGTGAGATAAAAGATTAACCTAATTGGAATGAAGTTTTGTGATGAAAATCACTCTGTATAGTTCTGTGATTCCTCTGTATATCCGATGAAATATAAATTGTTCCATACGGTTATACAGAGTCTCGCAGAATTTTAGAGTAAAGCTTATTAATTATATAAAAAATATAACTTTTTTAGTAGTTTCCCAGATGTATTTTATCTTATAAATAGATCATGTTTGAACCATAAATATATCATATCATGTTAGTTATACCAATAGTTGGGTAAGTAAAATACATTATAGTATTAATAAATATCTAATAATTCCCTTTCTGTACCATCGGGAAGGGAATTATTTTTTTACATTTATCTTAGACAACTGGACTTTTTATGACTAGAGTAAGTAACCCGAAATTAAACCTTTTCTATTTATGGTGGTCTAAAAACAGTGTTGTTATGTATTTAGGTTTTAGATCACGTATATCCTTAAATTTAATCATTTCAAATGAAAAACACTATCAGACATTTAATTCATATTATTCGATCGGATAAATACATTTTTCTTATCGGATGTATTTTTCTTTCTACTTTTTCTCTTTCAGCTAAAAATCAAGTTGTTCAAGATAAACAAAAAGGTATTGGTGCCTTTAATTCAGGAAAATATAGGAATGTACTTCTTGAATATGGTTATAAGAAAAATGATATTGATAAAAAAGTAGCTAAGGCGTATTATGATCTTTTTGAAGGACCGAACAAGGTTTATTTCGAGGTTGGAGATTCAATGGGTTATGTTTCGGATATTAAAAATAAAGATGCTCGTACTGAAGGGTTATCCTATGGTTTGATGGTAGCTGTTCAGCTGAACAAAAAAGATATTTTTGATAGGATCTGGAGATGGACAAATAACTATTTGCAACATCATGGAGGGTCAAGAGATTCTTATTTTGCCTGGAGTGTTGAGCCCAACTCTTTAAAACATAATTCGGAAGGCTCTGCTTCTGACGGCGAAATTTATTTTATAACCGACCTTTTGTTCGCTTCTAACCGTTGGGGTAATAATACTGGTATTAATTACTACGCTGAAGCCCGAAAGATCCTTGATGCAATGTGGAGTAAAGATGGCACGGATGGAGTTCGCAACCTGATAAATGTAGAACATAAACTGATTACATTTACTCCTGATAACTACGGATACAACTGGACAGATCCTTCTTATAATTTACCCGCTTTCTTCGAAATATGGGCTGAGTATGCTAAAGATGGTAGAGAACAATTTTATCGCGATTGTGCAGATTCTACCAGAAAATACCTTCGAACAGCATGTGATCCAGTAACGGCTCTCAATGTAGATTATACCGAATTTAATGGAAAGCCTCATTCAAACCGTTGGATGCCTGCAGCGTTCAGATATGACTCCTGGCGTGTCCCTATGAATATTGCTATGGATTATGCCTGGTTTGGAAAAGATAAAGAATGGCAGCAGGATTATTGTAATAAGATTCAACGCTTTTTGCTAAGCAAAGGAATTGATAAGTTTGAGGATCAATTTAATATAGATGGAAGTCGTCCCTCTGTGATTCTTCAGGCAGGAGGCTTCAAAAAATTACGTCATTCTTTAGGGCTGGTCTCAACTGCTGCAGCAACTTCAATGATTGGTACGCAAGCTCAAAGTAGAAAGTTTGTAGATGCTTTGTGGAATGCAAAGTTGGAACCTTATGAGGATGGATATTTTGATCCATATTATGATGGTTTATTGTATTTGTTCAGTCTCATGCATTTAAGCGGGAATTATCAGATGATTACACCAAAAACCGATTTATAAGTTTTAAGAGATAACTCCCGTTGCCATAAGCAGACAGTCTGGTTTTCATTTTGGTCTTATTGTGGGTGATCGTATCGAAAAAAAGGACAATCCAACTAAAATATTTCACAATTATTCATTCAATATTCAGAGGGGGTTCCGAGGGCCTTCCGAGGGGGTTAGGAGGGCTAAAGCTCTCTGAACCCCCTCTGAACCCCCAATAAAGCCCCTCCCATTCCTCATTAGATCTAAAATGGAAGTATCCGGATAGGCTATTTGGTTTGTATTATAATCCTCCCGAAAATAACCGGGATTAAAATAGGACCACTCGATTGTTAAAAGAACGTAGCATGTAAAATGAGTATACCCCTAGTATTTGACGAGAAAATGCACCGTTTTTTTTTAGAAATATCTAATTTTCTAAAAAGATAATCTAAATTTATAAGTTTTTTTTTGAATTTAAGATTATTTTTGATGTTTCTAATGCTGGAGACGATAGATTAAGAAAACACACCTGAAACCAGGCATCCGAAAAGGCAATTTAGCAGATTGGAAAATATTGTCATAACCATTAATTTAAGCAAATCATGAAAATTCACTTTTCCTTAATTGTTGTATTCCTGACATTTGGCTACTATGCCAGTTCACAAAACACAGTCACCCTAGCCCCATTGGGTTTCGACATTGTTCGTGAAAGTATTCCCCACGGTAAAATTGATACAGTTGTCTATTATTCCAAAACAGTTGGAGTAAAGCGTAAAGCGCTTATATACACACCTCCTGGTTTTCAAAAAGACAAGAAATACCCGGTACTTTATTTATTGCATGGTATCGGTGGTGACGAAAAAGAATGGTTAAATGGTGGTAGTCCACAGGTTATTCTAGATAACCTGTATGCAGATAAAAAAATCGAACCCATGATTGTGGTGTTGCCTAATGGAAGGGCAATGAAAGATGACCGGGCAACAGGCAACATTATGGCTGCTGACAAAGTACAAGCTTTCGCAACATTCGAAAAGGACTTGCTGAATGATTTGATTCCATTTATCGAGAAAAATTATCCGGCAATTAAAGACAGTGATCATCGTGCCATTGCAGGATTGTCAATGGGTGGAGGACAATCATTGAATTTTGGACTTGGAAACCCTGATAAATTTGCCTGGGTTGGTGGATTTTCATCTGCACCTAATACTAAGATACCTTTGGAATTAATGCCAAATCCGGAAGCAGCAAAAAGTAAATTAAAATTACTTTGGATTTCTTGTGGCGATAAAGATGGATTGTTGAGCTTCAGTAAAAGGACTCATGAATATATGAAAACCCATGGAGTTCCTCATATTTACTATGTGGATCACGGTTATCATGATTTTAAAGTCTGGAAAAACAGCCTGTATATGTACTCCCAACTGCTCTTCAAACCGGTTGCTGTGTCATCTTTCGATAAAATAAG
>Ga0302161_10000349_pt1 | contig 12315 bp, 10 predicted proteins | sample I_Fen_E2_1_FD_193498 | JGI IMG/M metagenome (GOLD analysis project Ga0302161, IMG submission 193498) | Peat permafrost microbial communities from Stordalen Mire near Abisko, Sweden - I_Fen_E2_1 | ecosystem: Environmental > Terrestrial > Soil > Wetlands > Permafrost | place: Sweden: Abisko...
AAAAAGCGTCAGAACCTGTTGTTTTCTGCAACATTAAATGATGATGTAACGAGAATCAATCAAATCATTCTGCAAAATCCGGTTATCATCAAAATTGAGCAGGAGGTTGATACCTTTGATCTGATTGAGCAGTTGGGCTATTTTGTTTCGGAAGAAAACAAAGGTCCGTTGTTGCGCTATCTAATTAAAACCAATGACATGAAACAGGTACTTATCTTTACCTCGTCGGTTTATAAAGCCGATAATGTGGCGGATAAACTGAGAAAAAACGGTGTCAAGGCAACAGCCATTCATAGTAAAAAAAGTCAGGGTGCGCGAACGGAAGCTTTGCGAAAATTCAAATCGGGCGAGATACCGGTGCTGGTAGCTACCGATCTTATATCGCGGGGTATCGACATTCAGTTTCTGCCTTATGTGATTAATTACGAATTGCCCCGCTCACCCAAAGATTACATCCACCGCATCGGACGAACGGGTAGGGCAGAGTCGCCGGGTGAAGCTATTTCGCTTATTTCGCCCGAAGAAAAACATCACTTTCGGATTATTCAAAAAAAAATGGGCAAATGGGTCACGATGATTGATAGCGAGAATATCAATTTGCAGGGATTTTGAATCAATACATAATTTATAATTCAGAATGCACAATTCAGGCATTGAAGAAGATTGAAATCTAAACCTGAAATTTCCTGATTAGTTTCAACTTTTACTGCTCAACCTTCATAACTAAATACTTGTAACTTGTAACTAATTTGATAATTCACAATTCATAATTCAGGCATTGAAGAAGATTGAAATCTAAACCTGAAATTTCATGATTAGTTTCAACTTTTACTGCTCAACCTTCATAACTAAATACTTGTAACTCGTAACTAACTCCTCGTAACTACTATCATGAAACTTCTTGGAAATATTATTTGGCTGGTCTTCGGTGGAATTCTTATTTCTGCCGAATACCTTATTGCGAGCATACTTTTGATGCTTACTATTATTGGTATTCCATTTGGACTCCAAACGCTGAAGCTGGCCGTGCTGGCTTTGTGGCCTTTTGGTACCGAAACACGCCTGAAACCGGGAAACCCCGGATGTTTTTCTACTTTGATGAACGTAATATGGATTCTGATTGGCGGCATCTGGATAGCCTTGACACATCTTGCCTTTGGTATTCTGTTTGCCATAACCATTATCGGACTTCCTTTGCTCTGCAGCATTTCAAACTGGCAGGACTGGCATTAACACCGTTTGGAAGAGAGGTAATATAAAAGACTAACTTTATTTCTTCAACTTCAATTTCATCAATTCATTTTCCTCTATCTGGTTGTTATCTATCATAAACCGGATAACCTGTAATGCTTTCGGTTCTTTGAACGGTATCTTTTTGATTAATGCATTTACGGTTAGTTCTTCGGTGGATAGTATCTGTTGAATGGTTTGGCGGATGGTTTCAAAATCTTCATCACTCAGTTGTGTTTCTTTCCTTTTCAGGCAAATGTCACATTTGCCACAAGGTTTGCTGTCTTTTTCGCCGAAGTAAGTAAGCAGTATCTGGTTTCGGCATATATTTTCTTCCTGTGCGTAATCCAACACACTTTTTACTCGTGCAATGTATCGTTCGCGTCTGTCGTCATAGGCTTCTTTACCCAGTACTACCCGTTCGGTAGCTTCCCGTTCGCGGACGAAAGTAAGGTAAGGTGTTTTTTTTCGGGGAATAAACTGAATGATACTTTCCTTTGCCAGTTCTATCAGTTGTTCGTACACTTTGTCGCGCGTCCACTCCAGTCGTTTAGCCATTGTTTCTTCGCTGATGGAAGCCAGATCGGTAAACAGGCCGGTGTAGGAGCGAAGCAAGATATGGATCAGTCGTTCCTGCTCGGGAGTTTGCTTTAGTTTGTATAAATCATCTTTTCCCACGGTAAAAAGCAGGCGCGACGAGCTGTCCTGTTCGTCAGTGAGTTCAATGTATCCGGCTTGTTGTAGTATCTTCAGACTGTTGTAAGCTATAAGGATGGGAAGTTTAAACTTTGTACAAAAATCGCCGATGTCGAAAGCAAACACTTTGTCGAGTCCCGAACCTACGCCCATTTGCAGGTAGTTTCCCAATGCCTCGTATATCTTTACTACCATTTCTTTTCCTGGAAAGGAGTCGGTCACACGCTTACGCATTTTTACAGCATCGCCATTGTTGTAAAGCAGAACTGCATAGGCTTTCTTCTCATCGCGTCCCGCGCGCCCTGCTTCCTGAAAGTAGGCTTCCAACGAATCGGGCAGATCCATGTGCACCACGGTACGCACTTCGGCTTTGTCTATCCCCATCCCGAAGGCATTGGTAGAAACAATTACCCGCGTTTCGCCCGATTTCCAACGACTTTGTTTGGCATCTTTCGTTTCATTCTTCAGTCCGGCATGGAAGTTCTCGGCCGAAATGCCGCTCAGGTTCAGAAAGTCGGCAATCTCTTTGGTGCGTTTTCGGTTGCGGACATACACTACCGAAGTCCCCGGAACGCTGTTTAGTATTTTCAGCAGATTCTCGTCTTTATTTTCCACTGTTCGCACCACGTAAGCCAGGTTGGAACGGAAAAAACTTTTTTGAAACAGATTTGGTTCTTTGAAGTGCAGTTGTGTCTGAATGTCGTTTACCACTTCCGGCGTAGCGGTGGCAGTAAGCGCCAGCACCGGAACGTCGGGAAGTAATTCCCGAATATCAGCAATGCGCAAATACGATGGACGGAAATCATACCCCCATTGCGAGATGCAATGCGATTCGTCTACAGCTATCATGCATACCTTAGCCAGTTTTATTTTCTCCACAAAAACCGGAGTAGCCAACCGTTCGGGCGACACATACAGAAACTTGTAGGCTTCGAACACGGCATTGTCGAGCGTCATCAATATCTCGTTGTGCGACATGCCTGAGAAAATGGCGGCAGCAGTGATTCCGCGCTTTTTTAGATTTTCTACCTGATCTTTCATCAGGGCAATAAGTGGAGTAACCACAATACAAATACCCTCCATAGCCATGGTGGGCACCTGAAAAGTCAGAGACTTTCCCCCGCCGGTAGGCATAAGCCCCAGTGTGTCTTTTCCCGAAGCAATGCTTTGGATAATGTCACCCTGCAAGGGCCGGAACTGATCGTAGCCCCAGTATTGTTTGAGTATGGAAAGGTATTTTTGCATGGTTTGGATAGCTTTTAATTGGAGTACGACTTAAAATCGTGCTCCCACTAAAATAGCGAAAACAAAAATACGAAGAAGATTTGGAATAGGCTAACCATATCGAAATAGGGTCAGACATTAAAAACAAAAGAGGAAAACTTTCATTTTCCTCCTTTGTTTATAAATTTTCCTCCATTATTTCCTGAATGTCCGCACAACAGGAACCGCAGACCATCCCTGCGTCGGTGGCATCATATACTTCGTCTTCTGTTTTGAGGCCTTTTTCTTTAATGGTTTTTAGAATGGTAGAACGACTGACATTATTACATGAACATATTATTGGATCTTCTGACATAATTTAAATTTGTTGTTTTAATATTCTTATTTGTTCTATCGTTTTGAACTACCATAACAACAAAGAATGGAAAATGGTTTGCCGGTGTTGGCGCTTTCTTCGTGATAGCGGGTGTTGAATCAGGATTCTGTGTCTTGTTCTGTCGTGGTTTTGTCGGATTTTCGGTGCGAGTTTCTTGCACTTTTTACATGTTCGTCTAAGAGTAAATAGAAATGTTTCCACTCGTCAAATTCCGACATGGCAGTAACTGTTGTTAGGTAATAGTGTATGGCTTTTTCCAATTTTTTTCGCAAACCACTGGCTGTACCAATACGTCTGAGTTGAGCATTGGCACTAATTTGTTCCAACGACAGATTTTCAAAATTGAGATAAGCAGCTTTCAATATTTCAAAAACTTCAGTCAGATGTATGCGTTCTATTTTTGCCTTATTGTCGGGCTGTTCTAATGATTCTATTAGTTTACTAAGTTTGGTCGATTTAGTCATATATCCTCGTCGACTAAGACTCACTCCTGCTATTTTAAATAGATGGTATAAATCATTAGCGTCGGTTTGCAAGCTGTTTCCGCTGACTCTAGTGAGTCCGTAAATACAAAATTTCATACCATTGTAAGCGTCGTTTTGCACCAGATTGGTTTTGGCTACCAATTTCCCCTTGCCGCTATAACTCTTTTTCCCGAATACTTGCTGATATTCATTGTAGGTTGTTTGCAGATTTCTGAGTAGAGGATTATCTTTAATAAAAGGATATTTCTCAGGGTTCGACTCTGTAATTAATTCATTGGCTAACCACGAAAGAGTACTTGTTCTTAGGCGCGACAGAGCTATTTTCATCGGATAGTATTTTTAAAGTTGATTTTATTGTGTACAAATATACAAATAAGATGAAATAGTTGTATTCTAATGATCGAAATAATACGTATTATAAAATATGATTGTTTTTTATTTGATGTATTACTACATATTTTAAAGATAGAATGATTTTTTATTTTTGTAGTTATACTTATATTAGAATCATATTGTATAATTATAATTGTATTATTACATGAATAAATTTATAATTGTATTTTAATAAATGATGAAATACAGATATTAGAAACGTATTGTATTTAAATATATGTATTTGTTTGGGGAGTAAAAATGCTTTGTTTCTTTATAGCCGGCATAAAGAATGCAATGCAGCAAAGCAAATGAATTATCGGGGAGTTCGTAGTGTTTTAAACCGCTTGCGCGTATAAATAAAGCGTCCGACGGGAAAGCCGCCGGACGCAGGGTTGGAATAATGTATATTCCTTTATTTCTTGTTGCTGGTAGTGCTAATCAATATCACACCGTGGGCAGCATCTTTGCCATATTGCGATGTTAGTTTTTTGGTAACTTCTTTTGTGCTGGGTTGTAGTACCTGATAGCCCGTCAGGCCGGTATAGTTCAACCAATCCAGATTAAATGTGGCAGGTAACCGCTCTCCGTTAAGCAATATAATAGTTTTAGCATCGCGTTCCCAGGCTTTTTCTTTGGCCGGAACATCGAGTTTAAATACAACAGGCAGGCTCACGTAGGCATTTACTTTTTCGTTACACTTGGTAGCCGGAGTCCAGTTAGGCATGGTGCCTATAACGCGTAGCGCTTCTTTGTCCAGAAAGTAATCAGTTCCACGAATAACCTTAGGGTCATTTATTTTACCGGTTTTGTCGACCAAAAACTGAACGATAACTTTGCCTTGTGTTTTCAGACGTTTGGCTACGAATGGGTATTGAATGCTGTCGGCTATATAAGCTGTAAGGCTGGCTTCACCTCCCGGAAATGATGGCATAATAGCTGCATCTTTGCAAGAGGTGGTGTTGGCTATAGAATCGGCTAGGAGATACTGTATTCCTTCTTTTTTACTGGTTAGCAAAATCACACCGTCGGCAGCTTGTTTACCGTATTTCTTTATCAGAGTTGATTTCTCTTTGTCGGGGAATGGTTTTAGCACTGAAGCGGTAGCCATTTTACCGAGATTGATAATACCAATATTGAAACTTTCAGGCATTTTCACACCGTCAATCAACACCACGGTTCTTTCGTTGGGCTCCCATTCGGCAACCGTGTCTTTGGGTGCTGCGGGCTGAAACGAAATTGGGATAACCCGCGTAACCGATACTTTTTCACCGTTTTGTTCGCCCGGTGTCCAGTCGGGTAGTAACCCGATAACGCGCAACGCTTCATTGTCCAGGCTGGTGGAGACGCTTCTTATTATTTTGGCATCAGCTGCTTTTCCGGTTTTGCGTACTACAAACTGAACATATACTTTTCCGTGTTCATTATTTTTCATGGCTTCGTCTGGAAAAACAATTGTTTTTCTCAAAAATTCGATTAAAGCCTTTTCGCCTCCCGGAAATTCCGGCATCTTTTCGGCAAAAGTGTAAACCGAGTCTTCAGCTACTGCCTGTACGTTGGTAAGAATTGGTTGAACTGTTGGAGTCTGCGTGGCGTGCACATTTCCGCTAAAGCAAATTGCGAACGATGCAATAAAGAGCTGTTTGATGATGCCCGATTTTGTGGATTTTTGTAAGAACATGATGAGAACTTTATATTTTTCAGATTAAATAAATGGTACAAATTCAAAACTGGACGCAAATGTATAAATAAATTTCCGATTTAACCAAGAAAAATGAAAGCAGGAAAGAAAACAAAGAATAAAGAACAAAGAACAAAGAGCAAAGAATAAGAGTAACCACTAAGGACACATAGAATCACTAACGTTTTTTTAGCAACACAGAATTTGAGAGGATTTGAACTTTGTGTATAGTAGGTGTCCTTAGTGTTGATTTTTCAGGGTTTCTTTTTCTTTGTTTCCAGTTCTGTTTTTAGTTCCTTTATTCTGTTGTCGGCAATATTATAATATGAAACGCTTGGTGTGGAACTAGTAGTATTGGTTTTTGTCTTTGAACGCGTTGCCATAAATTGATTGTAACATACCAGTGCTTCTTCGGGATCTTTGATGGAGTAGTCGTAAGTGCTGGCAATGTTGTATAAAATCTTATTATCCGAATTGCATTTATAACAGAGTCTCATATACTTTATTTCGTCGGTATACATAGCCTGAAGGTTGTACCCTTTGGATATATTGTAATAATAGTTGAACAATACGGAGTCTTTGGGAATCATCATACTCAGGCCTTTGTTTAGAAAATAAATGCCTTCTTTGTGATGTCCGCTCATGATGGCGGATTTGCCCAGATAATAGTGCAGGTTCAGGTTGGCGGAATCTTTATGATAAGCACTGTTCAGTTGATCGTAAGCACTTATGTAATCTTCGGTGGCAAAATAAGCTGCTCCTAAATAGTAATTGGTGAGAAAAGAATCATCCCCACGTTGCACCATTTTGTTTAGCCGTTGAATAGCCAGATCGTAATTCTTATTCATACAAAGACCGATGCCGTTATATTGGTTTATAACCTGATTGGAGGAATCGGAAAGCATATAGCGCTTGGTGGAACTAATCAATTCGGGATATCGCTCGGCTTGCAGATACATCTTAGCCAGTTTACTCAGTGTGTTGTAATCATTCGGATTGCTGGCGAATGCTTTCTGGTAATAAAAAATGGCCGAGTCGGGCTTTGAAAGTTGCACGAAGCAATCCCCTAACACCGGATATAAGGCCGGAACGGAATCTTTCTTTAATATGGCATGTGCCAGTTGCACCGACTGCTTCCAGTCTTTAAGCTTGAAAACGATGTTGAGGTAATTGAGCTGGGCAAAGCGGCTGTTGGGTGCCGATTGCAAAGCCATAAAGTAATAGAGTTTGGCTTTGTTAAGGTTCCCATCCAGCTGATAATTGTCGGCCAGTTCGTTTATAACCGACAAATTTGTTGTCTCTTGTTTTACCAGTTCTTCGAGTAGGAGTATGGCTTCTCTATACTGCGTCAGGTTTTTGTAGCACTTTGCCTTCAAAAAATCATTTTCGGGTGACTTTCGTTCCTTCGAAATGAGTTTCACAGCCAGCTCGTAATCGTAATTCTTCAGGGCACTTTGGATTGCATTGTTTTGCGCCTGAAGAAAAACCGGAAGGCAGAGAATGAATACGATAAAGAGTTTTTTCATAATGGGGAGTTTAATCGTTCAACAACAGAAGCTTATTTCAGTAATTCATCGATAGTATCTTTAATCTTTTTATCTGTTGTGATTTCTCCATAACCGTTAAACATCTTTTTGATGACTCTGTTTTTATCAAGAATAAAGAATACAGGAAAGCCTCCAATTCCATAATCCTTTAAAACCACCTTTGTCGATTTCAGAAATTTGTAATTGATAGCATTTTTATTCTGGTAGAATTGCAATGCACGTAAACTATTTGCGCTACATTCAATAGCAACGAAATCAAAATCTTTCTTATCATAGGCTGATGTCAGTTTGTTTAAGAATGGGATGGATGCCTTGCAAGGCCCGCAACTCACACTTGTAAACTGAATCATTACGATCTTACTTTTTAGTGCGTTTAATGACTGCGTTTTATTGTTTGTATCCAACAAAGTCCAATCCGGTGCTTTTTTGCCAATCAAATTATTCTCTTTTCGTTTTTCGTTTTGAATCCCATAGGCCACTAATTTATAGTTTGGCTGAAAATAGTCAGAGGCTTTGAAATCTTTTATTTTTATTTTATTGAGACTGACATTGCTGACTGTTTCAACAGATATGTCGTGTGACATTTGCCTGCGGACCTTAAATGGCAAATAGGTTGATTTGTCAATCCATATTTCATATTTAGAGGTTGATTCTCCAAAATCGGAAGGGTTCTCTAAATAATATGCTTTACCAAAAAATTCGACTTGTTTATTTCCAAAGATTGTAAAACAGCAATAAACAGATTCTTTCTTTTCCTCTATTTTTATTGAGATGCTGTCCTTTGTTTTCAAAGCATACTTGATTATACTTTTAGTGTAGTTGAAGAAAGGTGGTGCCAACGGTCTAAATGGAAGTCTTCTAACATTGAAACTGTCAATCACTATTCTTTTGTCTTCTTCGTAAACAATAGCCCTCATTTTTCCATCATAGCAAAATGTCATTTGAGTAGTGTCTTGCTGTAAAAGGCTAACATAACTTGCACCAATAGTAGAATCAAGAGGATTATTATACTCTTTTGTGAAATAATTCATAATTCCAGATGCGATAGTATCATAAGGAGCCCAACCTTCCCCTATATTATTGTAAGTTGCTGATTCTACTTTCTCAAGATTATTTAAAACCTTCTTCAGATAATCATTTTTTGATTGCCCGAATATGATCGTTGATGATAAAATCAATATCGCAAATAGGGTTGTTTTTTTCATAGTATTGTGTTTTTAAGTGCAATAATTTAATGCTTTATCAAGAAGCTATTTATAAGATGAATCTATAAACTCCCGTGTCGATTGAAATATGTCGACACGGGGGGAAATAGGTTCATTTTATTTTAAATTGTTCAATTACTTTAGCCTAGTTTAATCTGAATGTAATAGGCAGGGTGTAAAATACTGCTACTTTTTTACTATTTTGTTCACCCGGAATAAAGTCGGGCAAACTACTTATGATTCTATTTGCTTCTTTTTCCAGCAGAACCATATTGGTTTCAGCTGCCTGAGTTTTTACATCTGTTTGATTTCCATAACCTACAACTACGACTTCGCCAACTTTTTTGACGTTTTCTATTATACTTTTCACTGCTGTTGCATTCTCTACTTTTCCTGTTTCACTTACGATGAATCGGACAATCACTTTCCCCTGTGTGCCTGTTTTCATGGCTTCAATGGGATATTTTACATTGCGATTAATGTATTGCAGTAATGCTTCTTCACCACCAGGAAACTGAGGCATTTTTTCAACTACGGTATAGGTTCCTTTATGACTATCATGTCCATCATCCAGCCTAAAAATTATTGGCATGGTGTACCAAACAGCCACTTTTTTGCCGTTTTGTTCACCTGGGGTAAAGTCTGGTAACGACTTGATAACTCTTATTCCTTCTGCATCAATACTTGGGCAAAGAGCTCTGATTATTTCAACATTTCCGATTTTACCTGACTCATTTACTGTGAATCGAACAATGAGTTTTCCTTGTATTCCCTTTTGAAAAGCATCTACGGGATATTTTACGTTCCTGTTGATATATTGTGTCAGGACTTCCTCTCCACCCGGAAATTGCGGCATTTTTTCTACTACAGTGTAAACTTTTGAGTTGTCAGTTTGGCTTGCATCCTGAATTGCTACTACTGTCTCTTGATTTACATTTTCGGCATCTACAACTTCGTCATTCTTAATAAAAACTGCATTTTGATTTTCTGCAACAGCATTCTTAGTTGTAGACAAAATATTTTTTGCCGAATTTACAATGGTTTCTGCATTGCTCGATAATACTAATGCTAATGCCAATGGAACGATAAGCGAGTATTTCATAATTCCCGCTTTTTTTGTTTTTTGTTGATTCATCATAATAATACGTTTTTTAAGGGGTGCTACATTAAATTTATTTCCGAGTTTTATCTCGGGGGTTTGATAAGATAATTGTAATAAATGATATTGATAATCTTTAGAATCAAAGCCCGATTCAACGACTTTGCTGTCGGCCAGAAATTCCAGATTATGTCGGATCTCGCGTTTAAGCAACCACGCTGCCGGATTTATCCAGCAAACTATGGTCAGCATTTCACTAATGAGTACATCCAGACTGTGCATGTGTTTTCTCGTGAGCTAATATCTGGCTAATTTCTTGCTCGCTATGTAAAGCCGGATTAATAAATATGTAGTTGAAAAACGAGAAAGGGGCAATCGTTTCTTTTATTGATATAATTTTAGTTCCTTGTAGCTGTTCCTTTTCTCCTTTCAACTTCCAGCGAAGAATAGAAAAGAGCTGCACCAGCATTTTTGCAAGCAGAACAACCGATACCAATGCGTAAGCTCCAAGCAGCATATTTTCGATAGTGAAAACTGATTTGGGTTGTGGAGTGACAGTTACAGCCTGCAATTGAGAATAGCTGACAATGATTGCCTGCATGGGTTCCTGTTTCTCAAGCCATCCGGTGAGTGAGACGAATGGATAAATCACAGACAACAGGATGCTGAAGATAAGGTAAAACCGGCGGGTTTTCCAAAAGGTATCGTTGTAAAACAACAATCGGAAAAATAGGTAAAACAAAGCTATCGCAATGTTCACCTTTAGAAAATACATGAGTGCGTCGTTCATTTTTTTTCTATGAGTTTGATTATTAGCTTGACTTTTTGGAATATTACTCTTATGATATTTTGAATGTAATAGGTAAAGTGTACCAAACAGCCACTTTTTTACCTTTTTGTTCTCCCGGAATAAAGTTCTGCAGTGATTTTATAACTCGCAATGATTCTTTATCACATGCTGGGTCGAGACTTCGAAGAATTTCAGCTTTCTCAACTTTCCCGATAGAATTGACTACGAATCGAAGTATTACCTTTCCTTGAATACCTCTGTCCTGAGCAGTCTTTGGGTATTTGATATTTTTATTTATGTAATTCAATAGTGCGGTTTCTCCACCCGGATACTGCGGCATTTTTTCGACTACATTGTAAACCTGATTTTTTTTGGATGGTTGACTGGCAACTTTAGTTTTAGTTGCTGCTGTTTTTTTAGCAGAGTTCACGATAGTTTGAGCATTGCTCGATAATACTAAAGCCAATGCCAATGGAACGATAAGCGAGTATTTCATGATTCCCGCTTTTTTAGTTTTTTGTTGATTCATCATGGTAATACGTTTTTTAAGGGGTGCTACATTAAATTTATTTCCGAGCTTCACCTCGGGAGTTTGATAGGATAATTGCAATAAATGATATTGATAAACTTTAGAATCAAAGCCTGACTCTACGACCTTGTTATCGGCGAGAAACTCCAGGTTCTGTCGAATTTCACGTTTAAGTAACCATGCTGCGGGATTTATCCAGCAAACGATGGACAGTATTTCACTAATGAATACATCCAGGCTGTGCATCTGTTGTGCATGTGTTTTCTCGTGAGCTAATATCTGGCTAATTTCTTGCTCGCTGTGCAAAGCCGGATTTATAAATATGTAGTTGAAAAAAGAGAAAGGGGCAATCGTTTCCTTTATTGATATAATTTCTGTTTCTTGCACGTATTTTTTTTCTCCTTTCAACTTCCAGCGAAGAATAGAAACAAGCTGTACCAGCATTTTTACAAGCAGAACAACCGATACCAATGTGTAAACACCAAGCAGTACATTTTCAATGGTGAAAGCTGATTTTGGTTGCGGAGTGACAGTTACAGCTTGCAATTGAGCATAGTTGACTATTATTGCTTGCATGGGTTCCTGTTTCTCAAGCCATCCGGTGAGTGATACGAATGGATAAATTACAGACAACAGAATACTGAAGACAAGGTAAAACCGGCGGGTTTTCCAAAAGGTATCGTTGTAAAACAACAATCTGAAAAACAGGTAAAACAAAGCTATCGCAATGTTCACCTTTAGAAAATACATGAGTGCGTCGTTCATTTTTTTTCGATGAGTTTAATGATTTCTTGTAGTTCTTCGGCGGATATCTTTTGTTTTTCAACAAAAAAGCTCACCATTTCTTTGTATGAATTCTCGAAGTAGTTTTGTACTACCCCCGACATGAATTTAGATTTATATTCGCTTTCTTCCATTATCGGACTATACTCGTAAGTATTGCCGTATCGTTTGCCTTTCACATAACCTTTGCGTTCCAGATTCTTTACGATAGAAGCTACGGTGGTGTAAGGCGGTTGGGGTTCATCCATCAGTTGAATAAAATCTTTGATAAAACCTTTGCCTTGCTGAAATATAATCA
>Ga0302161_10000354_pt1 | contig 12236 bp, 15 predicted proteins | sample I_Fen_E2_1_FD_193498 | JGI IMG/M metagenome (GOLD analysis project Ga0302161, IMG submission 193498) | Peat permafrost microbial communities from Stordalen Mire near Abisko, Sweden - I_Fen_E2_1 | ecosystem: Environmental > Terrestrial > Soil > Wetlands > Permafrost | place: Sweden: Abisko...
GGTGATACTACTAAATCGACATTTGCCCTTCTTAAGGATAATAGTGCACTGTTAAAAGAGACAACAGTTTTCATAGGAACTGATTTTCACAGAAGAGAAAGACAATATGATCTGACAATTGGGAATATTGAAATTAAGAGAGGATTCGGTATTGATTCGATACAGGTCTATCTTGATGGAGTGCTGCAGAAAACCGCCGGAGCAAAAATCACTGATAACTCTGACACCACAGGCACAATATGCAACAAGAGGGATATTCTGCTTACTTTTGATGACGGAACAACAACTAAACTCAGCACGCTTATCGGACCGGCACTTACACAGTTAAAGACTCTCATAAGTTCCCTTCATGATATGTATTTTGCAGAGAATGTTGTGGATTATATAGCAATAAATATCTTCTATAATTCCAGGTAGCATTTCTTATATATAAACATTAACAAAAGATGCTAATCAGCGGGAAAAAAAATTCTTTTTCCCGCTGATTTTGCATTTTGGCATTTTTTATTTAGTACAGATTAAAAGCTCCACAATCATCCATGCTTATAAAAGCACAATGAAGGGAAGATGATCCGTTATGGATACCTCCCCTTCATGTTTATTAATAAAGCTATTTAAATCTGCAAGCCAGGAATAATTATCTCCTCAGTTATTTGGTTATTTGACGACCTTGTTTTACTGGATTCTTATTCCTTCCCATTAATGGTGTGAATTGTAATCTCCATCTCCATGATCTCTGGAATCCTCGTGATCTCTGGAATCCTGTTGATGCCTGTGATGCCTGTCTCCCTGACCTCTGTTTCCCTGATCTCCATATCTGCTTGAGTTAAGTGGATAACAAGAAGAAAAGGCCAGTGATAAAGTTACCAGTATCAAAAAAAGTCTTAATTTTTTTTTCATTGCTTATATTTTTAGTTTACCATAAATTACTGAAGTTTTCAATTACGGGCAATTTGGATTATTATTGATTGAGCACCTGACAAAGGTAAATCCACTTATTCTGATCACCGTTATATAATTGCGCAATTAAGTTATATTATTCACACATATTTAAGTGGGAACTAATGATTTAAGATGGTCAGCCTTTTATTTTACGATCACGAACAGCAATTTTACATCACAAAAGATATTTTTCACAGAATTTATAAAAGGAAAGTGGTCAACACCAGATACTGCCCCATTTTCTTTTCGGTTAAGTCATTATGGTCCTGAAAGATTGTTGAGATACCTAAAAATTGTTACATGGGTCGGTAGGGATTATACCAGGTGATACTCAGGTATTACTTTAGTGTTGTAATACCCCTGATACAACATTTAGCACCTTCTGTAAGAGTTATGACGTTGCTTTCAATTAACTTGAATAAACAACTCATGTATTACCCTTAGAAATCATAAGATTAAGTCAAATAATCTAATTCTTTTTGAACATATTTTGATTTCCAGTGTTTAATCCGTTAAATAAAATTAAAATTAATTCACAATTATTATGAAAAAGTTTTTGTTTTCAGTTTTGGCTCTCTTGGGATTTATTTTCCCATTAATGGCACAGGTTGATCATGATTATAATACTAATGATCGAGAACCTCTTATAAATTCTACAATTACGAAGGATCAGGTTCCTGCTGCAATTCTCAAAGCAGCTCAAACTAAATTTGACTTGAATAATTCAGCTACATGGTCAAAGTTCCCATATGCATTAAAGGAATATGGATGGGTCTATGATGTGGGTGCCTCAAATATTAAGCTCGATCGTTATGAAGTTACAATTAAAAACAAAGAAGGTAATGACCTTTGGGCAGTTTATACTGCAAAGGGAGAGCTTGTAGAATCCAGAGAGGCTTCTGTGAATGTTCCCGTACCTGCCAATGTTATGCAAGAACTATCAAAAAGTCAATACAAAGATTGGAAAATAGTTGGAGACAAAGAGATTATTAGATTCTATCATGATCATAATAACAGTAGTGTAGAACAGCATTTCCGCCTTACTGTTGAAAAAGATAATGTTAAAAGAAGCATCTCATTTAACTATCAGGGAACTAACTGATAATAAATAATAATTGAACTTCATACTGATGACCAGACGGTCAGTTTATAGGTGATTGAGGTTCTCTCTCAAATTGCAATATATAATTCCATCCATCTGAGTTAAGTCTTGGATGGATGGTTTTTTATTTGTAGAAGAAACTTAAAATATGTTTTCGGGTTACTCTCTTTATGTTGTATTGCAAAATACTTTGGTCTAAGGTATGCAACATAAATCGCAACCCTCACTATTGATTAATGCTCGCCTGCTGCAGCCAATTTTAATCGGCATTAGTAGGTTTGCCTGCCTGTCCGGCAAGCAGGCATAAAGCACTTAAAACATATTTCTAATGTAAAATTTACTCCGGCTAATCTGGTAAGAACCAATGGTTTTTAATTATTACGAACATATTCGATTTCAAATTGTTGTAAAACCGGAGACCAGATACCAATTAGAAAAACGGGGCGAAACCGAAAAGCCATACGAGTAAGAAAAATAAAATTCAAAAAAATGAAAACAATAATTTTAAATACTGAAGTAAAAAAATATTCTGACTGGAGAAAAATATATGATGCAGATGAAGAAAATCGCTTAAAAGCTGGTCTTCACATAACAGGAGTATATCAATCTGTTAATAATCCAAATATAGTAACCTTGATTGGCGAAGCTCCCAGTGTGGAAGCAATTACAAGTTTTATGGCAAATCCTGACTTGAAAGCAACTATGGAACGCGCAGGAGTAATAGGCAGGCCTGATGTTAAGATTTTTAACAAAATGTAATTTTAAGAATTTTGAACTACAAACAGGCTTAAGAAATTAGAACGGGTTTATTTGTAAGACCAGCCTGTTTTTTACTTTTATATGTGGAAAAAAACGAAAACCAGCTCATAACGGAATATTTGCGGTTGCGGTCGAGGCTGTGTAGAATTTTCTATCAGGGTTTTTAGTAAATTTTGTTGCTTGTTGATTTTAGATTCTGAAATGGTTCTTTACATTTGGTCTTCTCAATTTTCCAATACTCTTTCAATATTGTATAATTAAAGTATATCCATAACATAAGACATTATCACAATATCATTTAAGGCCATTTCCAGACCCATAATGACACTTTCAACTCCTCAGTAGTATTGTTCATTATTAAAAGGCAACTCTTCTGCAAATCTCACTAAAACAGGCAATTAAAGCATTTTGCGTAATTGCGCTAGATGCTAACTGCTTATCAATAAGCATATTAATTATGCAACTGGACAGCCTGGGACATTGGGAAGGCTGAAATAAAATTGTATTTAAAAAGACTTAGGTTTAATTTTGATAGTAGAACCAGATAAATCCGGGACTTTAATGAGTAAGCTATTATGGAACAGGATTATGGTAAGAATAATTAAATATTTAATATCTGTATTTCTAATATTTTTTTTATTTAGTTGTTCCCCAACCAGAGAAGCATCTTATAAAGACAGAGCAGGAGTTATGTTACTAAAACCTGAAGAATATGCACGTAATAAACCATATAAACCATCAAAGCTAAAACAGAAAGCTCATAAAAAAGCACAAAAAAGTCTTTTAAAACGTTCGTACAAAATTAAATAAAGTTAACCTGAAGTTTACTCTAAAAACCTGAGACATGGAAACATCAAAAACTTACGAAAACTATCCAATCTGGATTGTAATTCCATCCATCCTGGTCACTTTTAGTATTTACTTTCTGGGTGTTCTGATAACTTATCGGTTAGGATGGGTTATCTCAATTATTTATTTGGGTTATATTCTTACGCTGGAGTTTAAATTAATCAGAAATGATTGTATTAATTGTTATTACTGGGGTAAAACCTGTGGATTTGGAAGAGGAAGAATTAGTTCGTTGTTTTTTAAGAAAGGAGAGCCTTCGAATTTTTGTAATAATAAAATATCCTGGAAAGAGATGATCCCCGATTTGTTAGTTTCGCTTATACCAGTAATCATTGGGATGGTATTACTCATAATTAAGTTTGATTTGCTTCTTCTAATTACTTTGTTCGCAATAATAGCATTTGCAACTGCCGGTAATGGATTTATCCGAGGTACTTTGACTTGTAAATATTGCAGGCAGAGAGAATTAGGTTGTCCGGCCGAAAGATTATTCAACAAAGGCAAATAAATATACTGCCCTGGGTGGATGGTTTTTATTTGACTTTTATTAATGCTTTTCATAACTTTAATAGAACATAGAATATGTAAAATTCATTTACCAACAGGAATTACTACAATAACAATATGTCTAGTATAAGTTTAATAATCATTTAATTATGGATCACAGCAAAACTACAACTGCGTTTGAAATTAAAGGGTACAGTATCGTCAAGAATCTGGGTGTTGTAAGAGGAATTCTTGTACGATCCCGCTCAATATTTGGTAGCATAGGTGCCAGCCTTCAGACAATCATGGGAGGGAATATAACGATTTTATCGGAACTCTGTGAGAAAACGAGGGAAGAAGCATTTGATATTATGACGAAACATGCTGAGACTCTGGGAGCTAATGCAATTATTGGCATAAGGTACGAATCTACTGAAATTCTCCAGGGTGTTACCGAGGTGCTATGCTATGGAACAGCAGTAATAGTAGAAGAGTAAAAGAAACTGTAACCAATTTACCCCTTTAATATTAATGGATAATCATTTATGAGGTTCCTTCAAATAGGATAGTTTAAGATACCTAAAAGTTGTGACAGAAGTATGATGATTATGCCAGTAATATTCAGTTATCACTTTAAGGTTTTGTTGTACCCCTGATACAACTTATGCTACCCCCTGACACAGTTTTAACATTGCCATCAAGTAGTCCAGATATTTCACTTAAGTGTTAGTCTCATTTTTGTTGTCCCTCAAAAGGGGGACTTGGGGGAGTGATTACAAATGATTGACTTACATCTAAATTTCCAATTATAGAATATTTAAACAAATTGACAGATGATGATATTCCTATTCCTATTGCTCATGTTTGCAAGCCAGAGAGATTAGCCATGGATATAACAGGATTGGAATTACATGAATTTGGCTATGCATTATTCATGACTTTCCTCGTAGTATAAGACGGTAAACTAATTGCTGTTATTATGAATCCTGAAAATGGTGCCCCAAATATAGTTGTTGAAAACACTCAGAAGGTATTATTACATAATTGGGCTAAAACAGACCTGGCCTCAAATATACCGGTATATGTGCCAAATGATACACATGATGTAATTACTGAAATGTCAAGAAAGCACAGAGTGCTCTCTTTATGTTGCATTGCAGATTAATAATACCAAAGGCAAGGTATGCGACTTTGATTTGATATTAAAAAAAAAGGGGCATTTTTAATGTTACCCCTTATCCTTATTCCTGATGAGAAAATACTGAAACTATCCTCCCCATTTTTTATTGGCTGCTTCGATAGCAGGACCTGCTTTACCGAGGTCCTCGGGTGTCATGACCGGATAAAATTCAATCTCTGCTTTTAGCCACATGAAAACAGGTTCAGCTATTGCAGGTATTTGTGATGCATCGTCCATATTGACAATGATATACCCACCACGGTTGCCACAAACAGTGGTGAAATAGGCTGCTTCAGCCTTCACTTCTTTGAGAAGATCCTGCATTTTTTTGCCAAACAGAGGGTCCTTCAACAGCTTGTTGCCGGCTTCACCTGAGGGCATCTTTACTTTCATAATGTATTTCATGATTGTTTTTTTTAGTTTATAACTTTATAAACATACTTTTTGATTATTTGTTCGTTAAGCCTAAGATTCGATAATGAAAGACTTCTGTTGACTCTTAGATATAAATGATATATTCCTCCTAAGAGTTGGAGTTCCATTAGCAAGTAGGATAGGTGTTCGGGTTGCTCTATTTATATTGCATCGCAGAACTCATTAGGTATAGGGTATGAAACATAAATCGCAACCCTCACTATTGATAAGTACGAGCCTGCTGCAGCCAATTTTTATACGGCATACGTGGGTTTGTCTGCCTGTCCGGAAGGCAGGCATGAAGCAATATTTCATATACCGAAAAGGTCTGCTACTCGCGGCAATTGCTGCTATATCTAAAGGGTATAAGTGGTTCTGTAACAGATGTTAAGATTATATTGTAATATGCAATTAAAGCTAATGCAAGTGGTATCATCATATGCCATAATCACCCTGGTGGTAATGTACAACCTAGTGAATCTGATACTGCAATAACCTGGAAGATAAATGAAGCTGGTATTGTTATGAATATTCCATTGGATCATTTGATAATTACTCCTGAAGGTAGATATTATAGTATGGGAGATGAAGCAATTATATAAATCGATTCAATTAAAATGTTTAACTTTATTAGAAGGATTAAATGGTGAAGGCCATATAAAAGTATTATATAGGACTTGTAATACAGCGTATTAACTAATATTACTCTTATGTCTGACGAGGTTTTGTTTTAAGTAGCGGTTGTGAATCAAAATAAAGAAACTATGAGATGAAGGGTTGATAAAATGACAAAAGGTGTACTATAACTCCCTGATTTAATCAATTATGACCACCTTTTGTACACATTTAACGAAGTTGCATGTAATGCTAAGTGACGACCTCAAAAATTTGAAACAACAGATGACAAAAATTCGTTGCTACAATTAAAACAATTGCCATGAAAACAGTTAATTTAATTATTGTCATATTAATTGCCGCGGCTATTTTTAGTTGTAAAATAGATACTACAAGTCAGGAAATCATACCAATTCCTAATGGAGATTTTGAGCTTTGGGACAATATGCCAACTTTACTTTTTTGGCAAACAAATAGCTGCGCAGCTTGCGATCCACCATGGGAAACTTATATTGTACAAAAAGTAACAGACGCTTTTAGCGGACAATTTGCTGCTAAACTTATATATAACAATGTATACAGTAGTTTTGCAAACAATAAATTTTCAATCTCCTTACATCCAACTCATTTGACAGGATATATAAAATCGACCATATCAAGTGGGGATACTGCAATAATTCATATTGATCTGTTTTTAGGAAATAATATTGTTGACAATGGTAATTGGTTTGAAATTTCATCAACTGATAGTTATAAAAAAATAGAAATACCAATATCACAAAATTCCTCTTCTGTCGATTCGGCATCAATAAGAATTATTGGTGGAAAAAAACAAAACACAGTATTGTATGTTGACAATTTTGTATTTATCAAAACAACTAAATAAGCACTACAATATATGTCTGGATGAGCTTATATGTTCATAGGTTGTTCTGCACTTAACATAATGATGTTTAATTTATATGAGAATTGTGCCAGCCCTGTGCCAGCTGTTAAAAATAAAAAAGCATAGATATTATTGTATATCAACGCTTTAATTATTCTTTTTAGTAGCCCCACCAGGAATCGAACCTGAATCTAAGGTTTAGGAAACCTCCATTCTATCCATTGAACTATGGGGCCATTATTTCAGTCGCAAAAGTATATCTTTTTTTTATCATTCCAAATCACCTGCCGAAGCACGACAGACCCATGACTCACAAGCCACCGGTTCTTTCCCTATTTCAAATACTTTTCGAAGCATACACTGTTTTCCACTCCTGTATATTGTCCATAGTTTGGAATCAATCTGTATCCCGTCTTTTTATAAAGCCCGATTGCTTCCTCCTGTCTTTTGCCTGTCTCCAGTATACATCTGGTAAAAGATAACTCACGTGCCCAATTCTCCAGTTCAGACAGAATTTTCACGGCAAAACCTTTCCTCCTGCACTCTGGTTTAACATACATTCGTTTGATTTCCATTGTATTCGCCCCAAACTCTTTTATTGCTCCGCAACCCGAAGGTTTTTCATTTTCATAAGCCAGAACAACATACCTGATATTATCAATTTTATTGAACTGAGAATAGAAGGAATGATCCTCACCATCCACTTCAGCAAGGCCGGCATCGAGTAATTTCACAAGTTCCGTGAAATCGAGATTCCTGGAATCGGTTCTTATTAGTTTTATCATATTCGTCAATTATTCCGGAGGATAAATTACTGCCGGAGTAAACCAGACATCTATATCCATTTTGATAATTTTTCAATAAACAGGGAACAAAGATACTGATAAACGATGAGTTTTTGCTTTTCTGAGGATTCTGACAACATTGCTTTTTTCGATACAAAAGCAGGGTGTGGAACATGCTAATCAAGACTTTTCTGCATGAAATAAATTTGGATTTTTTGTCATAGTAAATGTAAATATTTACATTATATATACGATATATGTATTTTTATATTATATTTGTACACTTTATTATAATTCGTAATGTGCATAGAGAAACGATCTGAGAAGTACGAAGCTATTGTTCATGCAGCAAAATCGCTCTTCTGGAAACATGGAATCAGAAGAGTAACAATGGAAGAGATATGTGAAGTAGCCGGAGTAAGCAAAATGACCTGCTACAAATACTTCAGCAACAAAACAGCAATTGCCAGGTATCTGATAGAAGATATGTTCGAATCAGGAATAAAAGCTTATAAAGAAATATACCATAGTGATATATCTTATGAGGAAAAGGTTAAAAAGTTGCTTGATCTTAAAATGAGCAATACTCACGAAATGAGCCAGGAACTGTTGGATGATATATATAAATATCAGGATGAAGAATTATACGAGACAATAGAAACCATCAAAAAGAGGATGATTAGGATTTATCTTGATGATATTCGTGAGGCCCAGAAAATAGGGGCCATACGTAATGATATTAAAGCTGAGTTTATGCTTTATTTTCTTAACAATTTAACAGAAATGCTTACTGATAAGCGATTAGTTGGGATTTATCCGAATCCTGAACAAATGATTGCAGAAGTTATGAATTTCTTTTTTTATGGTATTATGCCCCGAAAGAATGGAAAACAATAAATGAAGTATCTGAAATTAAATATAAGCCTGCTGTTATTTCTGATGCTCCATCCTCTGAATGCCCAGGACAGTATTTTAAAATTTAAGGGACAGGTCGATGCTTATGCAGGCTTAAACTTTTCCGACCCTCTTCAGGTACAGACAGGTGCCAGATTTCTTCCTACTCTCTCAATAAGTAAGAACCTTAATAACAACCTTAAATTCGATTCCGAATTATCATTCGACAGTTATCTGGATTATCATTTCGCCGGCGCGGGTAATGATGGATCGGATTTAAAAATTAAACCCTACAGGTTATGGGTCAGATTAAGTACTCTACGGTTTGAGCTAAGGGCAGGGCTTCAGAAAATCAATTTTGGTTCCGCCAGTATGCTTCGTCCTCTGATGTGGTTCGATCATATTGACCCGCGAGACCCGCTTCAACTTACGGATGGTGTATACGGGTTACTTGGAAGATACTATTTCCAGAATAATGCAAATGCCTGGTTATGGGTTCTATGGGGAAATGATAAAACCAAGGGTTGGGAAACAGTACCTACAGCAAGAAAAGTTCCGGAGTTTGGAGGCAGGATGCAATTCCCGGTTCCCAAAGGTGAAGTGGCTGTATCATACCATCACCGTACAGCCAATGTAGCTGCAGCATTAGATCCTGCAAATATCCATGGTACTAAAAACTATCCTGAAGACAAGATAGGGCTTGATGGCAAGTGGGACATTGGTCCGGGAGTCTGGGCAGAATATTCCCTCACACACAGCAGATTTGATTCCGCATATTTTCAGCCATGGACAAAACTATTCACTCTCGGAATCGATTATACCTTCAGTCTTGGAAACGGGCTATACGCGGCCTCGGAGTTTTTCAGATACAGCTCGGCAGGCGAAATATTTAATGCGGGAGTGAACCAGACATTTTCTTCACTCACAGTAAATTACCCGGTGGGCATTAATAAAATAGGGAGCATTATTTATTATAACTGGACAGATAAATCGTGGTACCGGTTTATTAATCTTCAAAGGCAGAGTGATAACTGGACTTACTATCTTTTCCTATTCTGGAATCCGGTGAAATTTGCAATCTATAATAACATATCCGGAAATAATATGTTCTCCGGAAAAGGCGTACAGTTTATGGCAGTTTTTAACTTTTAAGAAGGAAGGCCCCCTCCCGCTTCACTTGATCGCCCTAAAGGGGGAATTAGTTTGGCAAACCATGAGTATTAAAAAACGAGGACGAGCCCCCCTTTAGGGGGGTTGGGGGGCAAAAAAGGAAGAGAATCTGCGGGGTTGGGGGTAATAATTTTTTGGCAAAAGGATATTATTAAACACAAATACAACATATTAATTAGCAAACATGGAAAATTCGACTCTCATTTCAATTGAAGCTCTCAAAAAACACTTCCTGACATCGGGAGGCAGATTTACAGCTCTTAACGGAATAGATCTGAAGATCGGACGAGCAGAGTTTACGGGAATCGTTGGTCCGAGCGGCAGCGGGAAAACTACTCTGCTGAACATTATTGGTTCACTCGATTCTCCATCGGAAGGCAGAGCTGTTGTCCTGGGACAATCTATAAGCGACCTGAACGTAAAGCAGGCAGCCCTGCTGCGCAGATCAAAGCTAGGATTTATTTTTCAGAGCTATAATCTTCTGCCTGTTTATACTGTTTTTGAAAATGTAGAATTCCCATTGCTCCTTCTCAAACTCGATGACAGTCAGAGAAGGAAAATGGTTATGGATTCACTTGAATGGCTTGGACTGACAGATAAAACGAAATCCAAGCCTGCCCAACTCTCAGGTGGTGAATGTCAAAGAGTGGCAATAGCCCGGGCAATGGTCAAAAGACCTGAGATAGTGCTCGCCGATGAACCGACTGCAAATCTTGATGCCGCCAACTCGCATAACATTCTCAAAACAATGGTCTTGCTGAACAGCGAACTCCAAACTACCTTCATCTTTGCTACACACGATGACAAGGTTATCTCATATCTTAAAAGAAAGATATCCCTTATTGACGGGAAAGTCGCAAAGGATGAAATGATAAATAAATAAATCCCCTGAAAATGAATCTGTTATTTAAACTGGCAGCAAAAAATCTTATTGGAGCAGGGCTTAGAACCTGGCTCAATGTGATTGTGCTTTCTTTTTCATTCCTGATAATAATCTGGCATAAAGGATTGTTGAACGGATGGGACAGGCAGGCAAGAAATGATATGTTCAACTGGGAAACCGGCACCGGGCAGTACTGGCAGTCATCTTACGATCCTTACGATCCCTTCTCACTATCTGATGCCCATTCAAAGATTCCGTCAACCTTTGACACACTTTTATCCAGGGGGGAAATTGCTCCTGTCCTGATTGCACAGGGTACTATCTACCCCGGAGGACGGATACAGAGTATACTGATTAAAGGAATAGATCCTGAACAGAAGGTTTTGAAATTACCTGGCTCCCTTTTCCTTAAAAGCGATGTCGATTTGCCAGTGCTGATAGGAAGTAAAATGGCCGGAGACAATGGCCTGAAAGTCGGTGATGCTATCACCATTCGCTGGCGTGATGTTCATGGAACTTTTGATGCAAACGAGATGAAAGTAATTGGTATTTTCGAAACCAATGTACCTTCTGTCGACGCAGGGCAGGTGTGGGTTCCTCTCAACAAATTACAGAAAATGATGGGAACGCCGGGTGAAGCAACAATACTTGTTTGCGGGAATTTTGATAAAACAGGAAGGACAACTGAAGGATGGAAATTCAAGAGCAGTGAGGACCTTCTTAAAACCGTCACCGATATAATTAAAATGAAATCCGTAGGTGGAATTGTTTTGTATGTTATCCTGATGAGTCTTGCAATGCTCGCCATTTTTGATACTCAGGTACTTTCAATCTTCAGAAGACAAAAAGAGATAGGAACATATATTGCACTTGGAATGACCCGGTCGCAGGTAGTTGGACTTTTTACTTTAGAGGGTTCATTAAATTCCGTATTAGCTGCCCTGCTGGCCGCTGTTTACGGCATCCCCCTGCTCGCCTTGCAGGCAGCTAAAGGCATGTCCTTTGCAGGTGCCGGTAAGAGTTATGGCCTGGTCATTGCCGATAAGATATTCCCTGTCTACAGCCTGGGACTCGTAGTCACTACTATTGTCATTATCATGATAACAACCACAATAGTAAGTTACCTGCCATCACGCAGGATAGCCAAAATGAAACCAACAGAAGCTTTAAGGGGGAAACTGCAATGATCAGATTTTTATTTAAAGGAATATTCAGAGACAGACAAAGAAGTCTCCTCCCGGTCATAGTAGCGACTATCGGAGTTATGCTTA
>Ga0302161_10000356_pt1 | contig 12215 bp, 11 predicted proteins | sample I_Fen_E2_1_FD_193498 | JGI IMG/M metagenome (GOLD analysis project Ga0302161, IMG submission 193498) | Peat permafrost microbial communities from Stordalen Mire near Abisko, Sweden - I_Fen_E2_1 | ecosystem: Environmental > Terrestrial > Soil > Wetlands > Permafrost | place: Sweden: Abisko...
AGTTTGATATCGGGTCCGGTTAGTCTTATTATGTAACCTAATGTGTTTCCCTGTTTACTCCTGACTTTTTTTAAGTTAACAATGAAGGCACGATGAGTCCTGAAGAAGTAAGGAATATGTGATAACTGCTGTTCAATGCTGTTTATTGAATTACGGATAATCTCCTTCTTAACCATGTTATCCCTGACCAGATAGAATATCACGTAATTCCCGTCTGATTCAGCATATAAAAATTCGCTGGGGTAAAAGCTTAAATCTTCTTTTTTCAGTTGGGAACTGATCTGTATCAGATCTTCAGGAGGTAATTTTCCCAAGCCGTTTTCTGCATTTTTCTCATTATAGCTGATAACGGGAGTAAATAAATAGCGATAATTTATTGCCGAAAAGAAAATTAAAGGAATTATTCCAGTCAGGAAGGCACTCCCAAGGGAATTGAGGAAAGTTGAAATATCCCATCTGTTTGCTGATGGTTCTGATTCAATCAGGAAGCCCAGGAAATATATAGCAAGACCCAGAACGAATAAAATAAATAAAACCGATATAATCTCTTTGAGAACAGTCCATTCCTTTTCATTGGAAAAGAATTTAACAGCTTTCATAGTTTTAGCTGCCATGTATATGCATATTCCGGATAAAAAACTATAAAAAGCCATTGTCGTTTCAAAACTCAGGACTCTTGTAGGATGAACATTAAATGGTTTATATAATGATGTGAATCCAAAAGTGAATAGTACAATAATTAAGGTTCCTGAAAAAGGATACCTCAAAATAAAATTCTGAGGGTAATTATAATTCAGCCATTTGCCAATCCGACTGTTCATAATGTGAATGTGGTATTATGAGTATTAATAAATGACCATTATATAAAATGTTTTTCCAACACTAATATATGCTATTTCTGACTTTTTTGGCAGGTATCATTATGAAAAAATTACATAATCAGTTAGTACTGATTTTGAATAAATTGAAGGATTTATTTTATTTACAGTGCCTGTCTGAACCGGAAATTAAAAAACAACCTACATAAGGTAAAAACAAACAAAGATCAACCGGAGTGGGGGTTAATTTTATATTTTATTTCGACTTCAACTATACCTTTTATCATAGCCCAAACTGGACAATAGGTATCTTCAGACAGCTTAATCACTTTATTAAGGTCTTCCTCAGTCGTGTCATCTGATTTCAGATCAATAGTAAGATGGATTGATTTAAAACATGTAGGATGCTCTTTTCTTCTGATTCCCCTGGAATGTATTTCAAATCCTGTAATTGTCTTTCGCATCTTTCGCAAAATGGTCAGTACTGAGCTTCCAACACATGATGAGAGACTAAGAAGAAATAATTCCAGGGAAGTATAACCCAGATTATCTCCGAGCGGAGGAGTATAATCTATCGAGATCGGCTCATTTTCACCAACATGTGATATAAAATGAAGTTTATCGTTCACTAAAGTTATAGATGCGTTTAGTTCATTTGATTTGTCGGTCATATTTAATTTTTGAATTCGGTTATCTCTATTATCATAGCTAAAAATTTAAAATTGGGGCTGTTGAAAAAGTCCTTTTTAACCACAAAGGACACTAAGAAGGCACAAAGCGCACAAAGGCTAAAGTAATATGATTCAGTTCTTTGTGACCTTTGTGGTTAATGGATTTAGACTTTTTCAAAAGCCCCACAAATCTATTGAAAAGATCTACTCGTATTTCAGTGATTGCGCAGGATTGATAGTGGCAGTTTTCAGGATTCTGTAACTGATTGTAATTAAGGCAATACCAAGAGCTACTGTGAGGCCGGCAACAAAACTGAACACTCCGAGGCTTATCCTGTAATAGAAGTTTTCAAGCCATTTTTGGGCAATATAATAAATCAGAGGACACGCGATCAGCGCTGAAACAGAAACCAGAATGACGATTTCTCTTGATATTTCAACATATATTCCGGCGATGGAAGAACCCATGGCTTTTCTTACTCCTATTTCTTTGGTTCTCTGTTCAACAGTAAATGATGTGAGTCCAAATAAGCCGAGAGCAGCAATAAATATTGCCAGTATTGAAAAGACCACCGCCATTTTTGCATTTTGTTTTTCCTGGACATACATTTTTTCAAAGTCGGCATCCACAAAGTAGTATTGCAAAGGAGTATTTGCAGCATATTCTTTCCATATTTTTTCAATTTCATTTATTGTAGATGAATAATTCTTTGCCGATAACTTTACAGTAAGATATCCCCACAAAAAATTCTCATTCTGAAAACACAGAATATATGGTCCTATAGGGTTTCTGAGAGATTCAAAATTGAAATTTTCCACTACTCCTATCACTGGTATATACTTTCTTGTTCCGGGGTCGCCGGGTTGCATAAATCTTGTCTTCTCAGGTTCTTTGATTCCAAAATTCTTAACTACACTTTCATTGATAAGACATGCATCCTTATCGGTTGCAAATGACTCATTGAATGACCTGCCGGAAGCCAACTTCATTCCATACGTATCGAGATAATTATAATCCACCCAGTTTGTAACCATCAGGAATGATTCATCTTTCCTTCCTTCGAGTCCATAACCATTGTTATTATTGTTTCGTCCCGGTACTGCAGTCGAACTTGAGATATTAACAACCCCAGAAATCATTTTCACACTTTCTTTAAATGATTTCATCTTCTGACCTATTGCATCGGCCCTGTCAATAACTATCAACTGCTCTTTATTGAAGCCTACATCTTTATTCAGCATATAATTTATCTGACGGTACATTACCATTGTACAAACTATCAATAATATAGAAACAGCGAACTGAAAAACTACGAGTACGCGTCTGAGCCTGCCATTTTTAATGCTGTTCTTGACATTGCCTTTCAGTACTTCATAAGGATTGAATGATGAAAGGAAGAATGCCGGATAACTTCCTGAGAGAAAGCCGACAAAAACAGAGAATAGTAATAGAACAGGAATTGTGTACCAGTTGGTCAGAAGATTCAAAGTCAGGTTAGCCCCAAGCAGATTGTTAAAATAAGGAAGGGAAACCTTAATAAAGATCAAAGCAAGTATTAATGAAGCGAATGAGAGAATAAAAGACTCTGTAAGGAATTGAGCTATAAGCATTCCTCTGGTGGATCCTCCGATCTTTTTTATACCTACTTCCTTTGCCCTCTTTGCTGACTGCGCAGTTGAAAGGTTCATAAAGTTTATAGATGCTATCAATACAATCAATATTGCAATTGCTCCAAAGATTTTCAGATATTTCGGATCACTTGCAGCTTTAAACTCCTGTTGAATTGAAGAATCAAGATGAGCATCCTTGATGTTTTGAAGAAAAAACCTGTATTTATTGCCTTTTTTGGAAAATTCACTCAATGAAATACCCATATATTTCTCTACTTCCGGTCCTACATATTTGATAAGCAATTCCGGATACTTCGCATCTACACTTTTATAATTAGTATTCGGTTTAAGCAAAAAGTAGGTACTAAAGCTGTTGTTCAACCAGATAGGATTCTTTGCCCTTGGGTTTGTCATAAAAGAAGTAAGCATACTGGCGTCAAAATGTGAATTTGCCGGAACATCACCCATAACTCCGGTAACAATATATCGTACAGTATCCGAGCCGATTTTAATAGGTTTATCAATGGGGTTCTCATTTCCGAATATTCTTTTTGCAGTTGACTCCGATAGAACGACCCTGTATGGAGCATTAAGAAGGCTTTTTGGATCTCCTTTTAAAACGGGTATTGAAAAGAAGTCAAAAAAAGAAGAATCTGCCTCAATAATCTTATCGTCGGTAAATGCTTTGTTCATATACTCCACTACTGAAGGTCCCTCTTTAGTCATCCTGCAAAAGGCTTCGATTTCAGGAAATTCTTTTACCATTGTTGGTCCCATTATGGCAGGTGATGTAGCATAAGTAATTTCCTGACCACCAATCTTTCCATTGAGAATTACACGGAAAATCCTGTCTTTCTTAACATTGAATTTGTCGTAACTGGCCTCATTCAATACATAAATTGAAATAAGCAAGCTACATGCAATACCTATTGAAAGGCCAAGAACATTAATAATGATATATGCACGTTGTCTTTTAAAAGATCTTAAACTATGCTTGATAAGATTGTTGAACATTGTGTTTGTCTTGTTAAGGTTAGATTAAATCATTGTTTTAAAGTGATCCACGATAATTATTTTTTACCGGGATTTCAAGCTAAAGACAAGATAAAATCATGAACGTTGCAAAAAAAATTAAACCAGATTCATTTGATTGTTCCAAAGCATTTCATTATTTCAGGAACTTAGATATTATTAATTTGTTACTTTGCAGTATACAGGATGAAAAATGGAAAACAAGGTAAATTCAATGCAATCCCGCAAGGTAGTTGTAGTCGGTGCAGGTGCAGTGGGAGCTACATATTGTTATGCTTTAACCCAGAGCGGACTGGCTGATGAAATTGTGCTGACCGACAAGAATGAAGATCTAATGAAAGGTCAGGTTCTTGATCTCGCTCATGGTCAGACCTTTTTCCCGACAGTCGGAATACGTTCAGGAACAATAGCGGATTGTGCAGATGCGCAGGTGGTGGTAATTACTGCCGGTGCTGCACAGAAACCGGGAGAAACCAGATTGGAGCTGATAAAGAAGAATGCTGCCATAACCGGATCTATATCGGAGGAGGTCGCTAAAACCGGATGTAAAGGAGTAATGGTGATTGTAAGTAATCCGGTGGATGTTCTTACCTATGTAGCCCTAAAAAGATCAGGATGGGAAAAAAGCCGGGTTATCGGATCGGGAACAGTTCTGGACAGTTCCAGATTCAGACATCTCCTGAGTAAGCATTGTGGTGTTGATGTTCATAATGTTCATGCCTATATTCTTGGAGAACATGGGGACAGTGAGTTCGCTGCATGGTCAATGACAAATATTGCAGGTATAAATATCGATGAATACTGTCCGGTTTGCAACAAGTGTTCTGACTGGAAAAATCAACGCCAGCTTATAGAACAGCAAGTGCGTGACTCAGCATATCATATAATAAACTATAAAGGGTCGACACAGTTTGCTGTAGGACTTGCACTGGTGAGGATTACCGGGGCAATACTCCGTAGTCAGAATAGTATATTGTCAGTATCGACACTTGTGGAATCTGATTTTGGAATTAAAGATGTCTGTCTGAGCGTTCCATGTGTTGTTTCTGATGGCGGGGTTGTCAGGATTATTGAGAGTCCCCTTTCTCCTTCAGAACTAAATTCTCTGTCTTACTCAGCTCAGGTTCTGAGAAAAGCAATAGATTCACTGTGAAATTATAAAGGATGACTTAATGAGCTTAATATATTACGACAATATAAAGGTTAATTCTGATATTTTTTTCTTATAGTTCCATATTTTCATATAGCAGAAGTTTATTTCTGAGGCCTCTAATTTCATCATGCAAGGAATTCATCCGCTGCAATAAATAATTGATTGTCTCGATTCCTTCAAGATTTATATCAAGCTCATAATACAAATGCATAAACTTTTCCAATTGCTTAAGTTGTTCTGTCTCTATGAAGTCTCCTTCACTGATTGTTGTTATCTCAATCAATCCGCTTTCACGAAGAGAGCTTATAAATGAAATCTCAATTTCATGACTTGTGCAAAACTCGTCAATTGCAACCAGGTTTTTTGAATCCATTTTTTTCATTATAATATTATGATTCAGATAATTGCTTAAACAATAAACGTTGTTCTTCTGTGAGGTTTGATGGAATTTTAATGTTATAAGTTATATACAAATCCCCATTCTGACCCTCCTTTTTATAAACCGGAAATCCTTTATCCTTTAATTTTACTTTGCTCCCATTCTGGGTTTCGGGTTTTACCTTGAGCTTTACTTTTCCGTCTAAAGTATCAATGGTCAGGTCTCCGCCGAGTACAGCTTTATACAAATCAAGATCAATTGTTGTATATAAATCATTTCCTAGTCTTTTAAACCGCGGATGATTGGCAATTGTAAAAGTAATATACAAATCTCCGTCAGGTCCCCCGCTTATTCCTTTGCCTCCATGACCCGATATTTTGATCGTCTGTCCGTTTTCAATACCTGCCGGAATATTAATTCTTATTTTTTCACCGTTCACATTCAGTGTGCGTTTATGCGATCTATAAGCGTCTGTAAGGTCCAGATTTAATTCTGTTGTATAATCCTCACCTCTGAATTTTACCTGCCTACTGCTGCTACGACCTGGTGAAGCACCTCCGAAAAGAGACTCGAAAAAATCCGAAAAGTCTCCGTCCTGTTGTGAACTTGTATACCTCCTGCCGCCTGATTCTGAAGGTCGCTGCTGATATTGACTTTGTTTTTCAAACTGTTCTGAATGCTGCCAATCCTTGCCGTACTGGTCATATTTTTTACGTTTTTCGGGATCGCTCAATACTTCATTGGCTTCGTTGATCTGCTGGAACTTTCTTTTTGCATCTTTATCGTTCGGATTCAAATCGGGATGGTATTTGCGGGCCAGTTTGCGAAAGGCCGTCTTCACGTCTTTCGCAGTTGCCGTTTTATCTATACCTAATAATTTATAATAGTCTACAAAATCCATTTATTTATTTAATTGTGCCGCTAAGTTAATATAAAGCGGGTAATCGGTATAACTGTTTTAATCATTTAACAACTAATTAGCAGGCTCCATTTCTTCTTTGGTCCAGCTCGTTTATACTGGAACACGAAAACAGACGAATAGTTTTTATGAAATACAGAATAGAGTATTTACGGGGATTTAAGAACTGAAATTATATCAGTAGAATTTCAAACAAAAAAACCGGATTCAGCGAAATCGCATAAATCCGGTTATACCTGAATAAAGAATCAGGGAATCTGTTTATTAATTATATACAAAGGAGGTAGTTCCGTTAATTGTTGTAGGATATCCCTGTGCATTATACTCGTAAGCTGTTTCAGTAGTCTGCACATTATCGGGTCCATCACTGGCGGTAAGATGAATAGTATAAGTCACTTTAGTAATGTTATTCTGATTGGTATAAATTCCAGGTATCATTAACTTACTTGTGGCTTTATAAGGATTTGACTCACTATCAAATACATATTCTGTAGTTGTTAACAGTTCTGCAGTACCCGATGCCGGTAGATTGTATAATGCTTCCTTTGTAAGATTGCCTTTTGCGTCGTAAGAATAATCAATATAACCTGTGGCTGCATTGTCCCAATACATTGTTTGTTTGTTTATTCTGTTGTTATTTCCATAAGTAAACTGGGAATATTCAGTGCTCGCTGATGCAGGACCGGTATAGGTCGATTTAATTAATTGGGAATTAGTATTATACTCATATGTTATTGTACCTCCCTTTTTTCCGTTTTCAGGGGTAACCAATACCTGGGTGCTCAATGCTGTTTGTGCAACCTGAAGATCACTGCTCAGAATGTCATCATTTCCGTAATGAATTGTTGAAACTAATAATCCTTTTGCGTTATAATGGTGCATTGCCAGATCATATTTACTTTTTTCCTGGGTTACCAGATTGGAATCGTTGTATACATACTCATAAGAAGTCTGACTATCAGTAATAACCTTACTAAGTAGGGGAGCAATGGCATTTCCGGATGTACCCGGAGTTCCGTTGTTTATAATCTCTTCTTTTTTGCATGAAAGAAATATTGCTACAAAGAGCAAAAAAATAGTAGTTATTTTAATTTTCATGGTTTTTCCTTTTTTATTATCAGTTATTAAAAATAAATTCCTCTCACATACGTTTATCAATAATTATAGACTTTATATACATTATCTGTAATTGTTCTTTATATTTCGACTCTTTTATCTGCAGACATGATTTCCTCTTACGGCAAATCTGTACTTCAAAAACGGACGATAGAAAATATTATTGTTCAAAAAATAAAATAATTTAATTTTAGTGTAATAAAAACGAATATTCGCCGTTTAATAATCTGTGTTAGTCAAATAATTTAATATATTCATCAAAAAACGTAAATTATGAGAAAGGCGATAATATTAATGTTTTTGTGTATATCAGTTGCAGTAAATGCAACCACTTATTATGTAGCCACAAACGGCAGTAACAGCAATAATGGGACTACTACTTCCACCCCATGGCTTACATTGCAATATGGAATTGATCATGTCAAAGCCGGCGATATCCTATATATAAGAGGTGGGACATACAGGACAACGGGTAATGCCAGTTCATCTGCACTTTTAACAATGAGCGGCATGGCCGGTACCAGTTCCAGTCATATCACTGTTTCCGCATATCCCGGTGAAGTACCTGTATTAAATCTTGATAACATTACCACAAATCAGTCTGCCGTATTCGCATTATTTATGAACGGAAGCACCTATCTTGATCTCAAAGGGCTTACGGTAACCGGATTGGCACAACCCTCTTCTGCAACTAATGTGGCCGGTATTTATACAACAAATTCTTCACATATTACAATAGAGAATTGTGTTTGTCATCATATGGGAGGTTATGGATTCACCTGTAATAATTCTACCTATGTAACATACAAAAACTGTGATGCTCATCATTGTGCCGATCCCTATTCAGCAAACGGCGCATGGGAAAATGCAAATGGATTTGGTGTTACAGGCGGTGTAGCACAAAATACTTCAGATAATATAGCTTTCGATGGATGCAGGTCATGGAACAATGCTGATGACGGATTTGATTTCTACGGAGTGGATGCCTACATCACTGTAAATAATTGCTGGTCCTTCTATAACGGTTATGATGATTCATTCAATCCTGAAGGCAATGGTCAGGGTTTCAAACTTGGTCCCAATTATACAACTACTTATAATTCCACAGTCAGAAGGGTTATTACAAACTGTGTGGCGGCAGGTAATAAATATCACGGATTTGATCAGAACTATGGTTCATCATGGGGAACATGCAGAATGAACTTCTATAATAATACTGCCTTTGGAAATGCACAAATGGGTTGGGCATTCAATTATATAAGTGGTATTGACAATATTTTCAAAAACAATATCGCAGTAAATAATACTGCCGGTACAGCTAATGTGGCATCATCAACCCAGGATCACAACAGCTGGAATGGTACTGTTACTGCCAGCGCTGCAGATTTTCAGTCCACAACAATAAGCCAGCTTACCTCAGCAAGACAATCTGACGGAAGTCTGCCTGTATTGACAACATTCCATTTGGCTGCCGGTTCCGATTTAATAAACGCAGGAGTTGATGCAGGACTGCCTTTTACAGGCACTGCCCCGGATATGGGTGCATTCGAAACAGGGACGGTAACATCTGTTCAGGTTCCGGCGTTTAGTTCAGCAGCTGTCGAAAATGCAACTCCTTCAATTCTTACAATGACTTATAATATGACACTTGCCAATATTGTTCCTGCTGCTTCCGCATTCACGGTTCTTGTCAATTCAGTTGCAAGGGCAGTTAATTCGGTAGTTGTCTCAGGAACAAATGTTCAGTTGACTCTGGCAAATCCAGTGGTTAATGGCAATGTTGTAACTGTTGCCTATACAAAGCCTGCCACAAGTCCTTTGCAAACAAGTGCATCAGGACAAGCGATTACAATAGCCGCACAAGCCGTTACCAACAAAGTCACTGCTACTGTAACACCGGCTTACGTCAGCTCTTCGATTGAAAATGCAACACCAACAGTACTTACGTTGACTTATAATCTGGCTCTGGGAACAACAATACCCGCCACTTCAGCCTTTTCTGTTTTGGTAAATGCAGTAGCCAGGACAGTCAGTTCTGTTTCTGTTTCAGGAACAAAAGTTCAGTTGGTATTAGCCAGTGGAATAAAATATGGGGATATAATTACATTTGGTTATACAAAGCCTGCAGCCAATGCGTTACAGACCGTAGCCGGAGGCCAGGCAGCAACTATCTCCGGCCAGTCAGTAATCAATAATCTTGCCAATCCTGCTAAAGATGCGTTACCAATTACAATTACGATGACTATCTCCCCGAATCATCATATCAACAGAATTTTGAATATCTTATTAGTATATACCGGTTCACTGGCAACACAAGCAGCTTCCATAACACCAGAGATTATCAGGATCTCGGATCTTACGGGGAAACTATTTAATGAGACCTTTTTAACCACCGGAGTAACCAGTGTTAAGATTCCAGTAAATCTCCGATCAGGTATTTATAACGTTATATTATCAACAGCCGGAGTACAGATGGCGGCACAAAGAATGATAGTATACTAAATATCAAACAATTCATCAGGAAAGGGTTGAAATTACCATGCTGTAATTTCAACCCTTTTCTTATTGTTTCCTGTGTTTATGTTCTGATTTACTGAACAGATGTTGAAAAACAACCTGTCCTATAGCCCTGATATATTCTGCTTTTTGAGCTATTAGTTTTGAAATACCTAATTGAAAAACAGAGCCAAGGATTACTCTGATTTTACTTGGGGACTCTCTGATAAATAATTTCTTAATCAGATATCCGGTAACCATACCTAAAGTTGTTCCCGAAATATTCTCCATCAGGTGTGATGTAGTAAAAAGTTCCTTCAAAGTATTAGTCAGAATATTAACGGGTTTTAAACTTTCATAAGTAATTACTAATTCCTCCTTCAGTAGCCTTCCTTTCTCTATCTGTTCGGTCTCCAGAGCTTTAATTGCATCCTTTAACCCGGTTACAGTGGTTATATTTTGCATTGGGTTCCCTATTTAAGCATATGTTTTACGAAATAATTCCCAACAAGCCTCTTAAACCATTCATTAAGAAAGAAATGTATGATGATGCCTGCCAGGATATAAAATGCCGCTACAAGAAAGAAGCCATAAAATATTTTACCAAGCATTTCACCCAACCAAAAAGCAATGCCCAGATTCAAAAAAAGCAGGAATGATGCAATAAGCAAAATAAAAACAGAAAGAGGAATTAAAGATGAGACAATATCTGTCGATTTGTCGAGTGCTTTAAGCTTGATCAATTCGAAACTTGTTATACCATAGTCTGTTGCTTTTTCAAAGAGTGAATCGAGCAAATTAGTATTGTCCTCCATGCTTTATGTATTGATAAGAACGTTTATAATTTTGTGATGACCAGTTGCTTATTATATATCACAGCCATGTTCAGGCGGTGGCTGTTCTAGGTTCCTTTTTTGCATCCCGGGATTTAGATTTTGATTTCTCTGAAAAGTCTGAAATGTCTTCTTTAACCTCATCTGCTTTTACTGAAAGAGAGTCAAGAAATTCCTCGAATTTATCTCTCAGATCCTCTGTAATATTCTCTCCTTTTTTTATTATTCTCTTCCTGGTATTCCAACCTTTGTCAGGAGCAAATAAAACTCCTAATGCTGCACCAACAGCAACTCCTGCCAAAACTCCTAATAATACTTTTCCTTTGCTCATAACTATTAAATTTAGTGATAACTGTAAAGTCATTATTCTAAGAAAACCTTCTTCCCCTGATAATCCTTAGTAATACAGCGATAATGGCTATTACCAGCAGAATATGTATAAGTCCGCCGAGATTATATCCAACAAAACCTATCGCCCAGGCAATTACCAGGATTACAGCTATGAGATAGAGTAGATTCCCCATTTTAATAAAAGTTTTCTTCAGGCATTTGCCTGACAAAGAATAAACAAAACTAATACATAAAATGTTCTGACTTAATATGAATTTGGGATTATTCCTTTTTTAGCCTTGACAATCTTGAAATCAGATGTGTTATGAAAGGTAATTGAAGGAAAATTTTCTCTTGCCAGTTTTAGCATCCATTCACTTTCAGCAAAAAAGACCGGATTATGTTCTTTATCATAAGCTATAGCACTTCCTTTTCTTTTCAGAAAATCTTCAAGTTCTTTTTTATTATCTGTTGTTATCCAGCAAGCTTTAATAAATGGCAGATGAGAAAAGCTGCATCTGGCGCCATACTCGTGTTCCAGCCGGAATTTAATAACCTCATATTGCAGCTCACCTACCGTACCTATTATCTTGCGGTTACCTGGCTGTTGTACAAATAGTTGTGCAACTCCTTCATCAGTCATCTGTTTGACACCTTTGTCAAGTTGTTTGGTTTTCATCGGATCGAGATTATTCACCTCCCGAAGAATCTCAGGCGAAAAACTGGGGACTCCTTTAAAATGCAAGATTTCACCTTCGGTTAATGTATCTCCAATCTTAAAATTTCCGCTATCATAAAGACCGACTACATCACCAGGGAAAGCCTCTTCCACAATGCTTTTGCTGTTTGCCATGAAA
>Ga0302161_10000357_pt1 | contig 12211 bp, 12 predicted proteins | sample I_Fen_E2_1_FD_193498 | JGI IMG/M metagenome (GOLD analysis project Ga0302161, IMG submission 193498) | Peat permafrost microbial communities from Stordalen Mire near Abisko, Sweden - I_Fen_E2_1 | ecosystem: Environmental > Terrestrial > Soil > Wetlands > Permafrost | place: Sweden: Abisko...
CATGGGTATAGATTTGGGTGTTCGATATATTTTCGTGTCCCAATATACTTTGGAGACTTCTTATATCTACATTTCCGTATTTGTACATAAGGGTAGCAGCAGTATGCCGTAATTTGTGTGGTGTATATTTTTCATCAGTTAATCCTGCATTCGTTATATGTTTCTTTATCATTATTTCAACTGTTCTTTGATTTATAGGAGAATTTCTAGAAGATAAAAATAAGAATTTTTTATCTTCAGGTAAAGCCTTAGAATCATTTCTAACCTTCAAATAGTTAGCTATAGCTTTAAGGCATGCTTCATTCAAATACACAGTTCTTTCTTTATCACCTTTACCTATTATAGTTAACGTATCATTTTTAAACTTGTTAATTTGAATGTTGCATAATTCCGAGAGTCTCATTCCACAATTTAAAAATAAAGTTAAAATACAATAATCTCGTTGATAATTTTTATTTTTTTTATCTAATGATTCTAATAAATGTACACTTTGATTTAATGTAAGGTAAATTGGATGTCTTTTGTTAACCTTAGGAGATTCAAGTTCTATAGTTGGATTATCAACTATTATTTTGGCTTTTCCTTGCAAGAACTTAAAGTAAGATTTTAAGGTAGCAACCTTTCTAGCTCTTGCATAAGAACTATTTCCTCTGTATTTTTCTATAAATGACATAAATGCATAAAGATCTCTTAACTTAATTGATTTTATAAATTCATCGTCAATAGATGTTATTTCTATTTCCTCAAATTCTATTGTATCATCCTTTATAAGTCCTCTATACTTTTTCATAAATCTAAAAAATATTATTAAATCTTTTTTATATGCATCAATTGTATTTTTAGATTTATTTTTAATAGTTTGTAAATAAGTTAAAAAGTCTACCACCGAATCTGGCAATTTGCTATTATTAAATATATCAAAATCATAATTCATATTCATTAAGCTCCATATATCATATTAAATCTTGTTTAAGATCTTATATAATTATACCAAAAATTATATTTTTAATCAATTATTTCGGGAAATGTATATTTCCCGAAATAAATAATAGGTGTTTTTTTAATATTTAACGTTATTTATTAATATAATTAACGCGTTTATACAATTCATTATTCAAAATATACATGTCTAATTTGTTATATCCAGCTTATATATTTAACTTTACAGAATGTTAATTTGTTTATTTTTTATAATTATATTTGCAAAATTGAATTTTGATTTAACAAATATTTAAATATCAACATTAATCTTTACACAGAAATTTAAATTGCGATTATATAGTTTAATATCATTATGTATTAATTAATATTCACCTATATTTTTAATATTTATTAAATGATAACTATTATCAACGTTCCTTTATTTACCATCACTATAAGTTAAAATTATGCTTATTTTATATTATTTCCTATTTCAATTGTAACAAAATTTTAAATTTGAACGCATTTAAATTCAACCAAAGTTACATATTATTAAAACTTAAATTCGCAAAAACAAACTCAAGTTATAGTTGAAATAAAGACTTATTCGTTAATTATTCACTCCTATATAACACTATTTTTAATTTTTTCTTAAAAATAGCCATATACCTTTATGGTATAATGAAATATATAATAATAAATATTATCCATTTACTTTTTAAAATTTTAAGGGGGATTTAAAAATTATGGCAAAAGAAAGCAAAACAAATGCTATGAGGATTTTAGACAGTAACAAAATTGAATATACAACTCATAGTTATGAAAATAAAGATGGTAAAATTGATGGCATAGCTGTTGCACATAAAATAAATAAAGATGTTGACTCTGTTTTTAAGACTTTAGTAACTCAAGGTCACTCTAAAGAATTTTATGTTTTTGTAATTCCAGCAGCTCAAGAATTAGATATGAAAAAAGCTAGCAAAGTTGCTAATGAAAAAAATATAGAGTTGATTCATGTTAAAGATATAAATACAATTACAGGGTATATCAGGGGTGGTTGTTCCCCACTTGGAATGAAAAAAGTTTTCAATACCTTTATTCAAGTAGACGCTTTATTATTTGATACAATAGTATTTAGCGGCGGAAAAATAGGAGCTCAAATTGAAATGAATCCAAATGAGCTAAAAAAAGTTATAGAGTGCTCATTTGTTGATATAATAAAACAATAGAATTAATAAATTGTCTCTAAAAATGATAAATATTATTTTACGGCATTGTGAATAAATTCACAATGCCGTTATTGCCATATAAAATTAAATTAATCTCATAACTATAATAAAATTCGAATATATTTTATTATAGTTATATATAAGGTTGATGAATTTATTATGATAGAAAACATTGATTCATTTAATTTTATCCCTGTATTGAATTTAGCAACTTCAATAGCTAGTTGGAACTTTGTAGCTGCAACCTTCTAATGTTACTAAATCTCTTATATACAAATTCAAGCTTAGATTATAATGCTAATACCCTTTAAAATAACTGTTATGTAAAAAATAAATAATTATTGTTTATAAACAAAAAAAATCTAAAGTAAGAAGAATAATTCTAATTACTTTAGATTTTTTAATTTATTATTTTATAATTTCTCCAATTAATGAAAATGAATTTGCCTTAACAATTTTTACATTAACCGATTGTCCTATTAACTCTTCCCCACCTTCAAAATTTACAAGTCTTGCATTTCTAGTTCTACCTGTTAATTTTGATTCGTCATTTTTGCTAGTACCTTCAACTAAAACTTCATATATTTTTCCTTCAGCTTCTTTATTTCCTTGGGCTATGACCTCATTTGAAATCTTAACCAATTTATTAAATCTTTCATGTTTAACTTCCTCTGAAATTTGGTTTTCCATTTTATCTGCTGGTGTATAATTTCTTCTTGAATATAAATAAGTAAAGGCTGCATCAAATCGAACTTCTTTAATTAATTCTATTGTTTCATTAACATCTTCTTCAGTTTCTCCAGGAAATCCTACAATTATATCAGTAGAAAAAGTTACGTCAGGAATTTCACTTCTTATTGTCTTAGCTAATGCTATATATTCTTCTTTAGTATAATGTCTATTCATTTCTTTTAAAAGCCTGTTTGATCCATTTTGAACTGGCAAATGGATTTGTTCACATACTTTATCACAATCTCTTATAGCGTAAATCACATCTAAAGTCAAATCTTTTGGATGAGATGACATAAATCTAATTCGTTCAAGCCCTTTAATTTCATTCAGTTTTCGGAGTAAATCAGCAAAAGTTATCTCTTCTTCCAATCCCTTTCCATAAGAATTAACGTTTTGGCCCAAAAGAGTCACCTCTTTATAGCCGTTATCTACTAATTCTTTTATTTCATTTTCTATATCCTCTGGTTTTCTGCTTCTTTCCCTACCTCTAACATAAGGTACTATACAGTATGTACAAAAATTATTACATCCATACATTATAGTTACAAATGCTTTTGAATCACTTTTTCTGTCTATCGGAAGCCCTTCTACTATTTCTGTTTCTTTATCCATAATTTCTTTTATTTGAACTCCATCTGTTTTAACTCTGTTTAAGTATTCAGGAAACTTATATGAATTATGTGTACCAAATATTATGTCCACATAAGGGAATCTTTTTAACATTTCGTCTGCCTTCCCTTTTTGTTGCATCATACATCCACATATTGCTATTATTAAATCTGGATTTTTTTCTTTTTGCTTTTTTAACCTTCCAAGGTTACCATAAACTTTATTTTCTGCATTTTCTCTAACACAACAAGTATTAAATATTATTATAGAAGCTTCTTCCTTATTTTCAGTACGTTCATACCCTATTCTCTTAAGCATACCTGAAAGTTTTTCAGAATCTTCTTCGTTCATTTGACAACCGAATGTAGAAATACAGAACAGTTTATTTTCTCCATTAACCTTTTCATTATCTAATTTCTCTATATCAAAATTCATTATTTTTCCTCCGTTTTTAAATACAATTCATATAGTATTATAACAAATAATACTTATAAATAAAAGACTAGACTATTCTATATTTTTATACCAAGTGACAAAAGATTCATATTCCTTAAATCCAATTTTGCTATATAAAGATAATGCTTTGTGATTACTTTTCTCAACTCTTATATAAACATTCCGTATAGAATGTTTATGACAAAGTTCAATCAAGTATTTAACTAACATTTCTCCATAGCCTTGTTTTCGATATTTATCAAGTATTCCAAGGTTAACTATTGTATAAAGTCCTTTATTACATATAATCTGTCCATAACCAACTGCCTGTCCATCATCTTTGCATATAAAAACACCGAAATTTTTTATATAATATTCTTCATCTTCTTCACAACGAACATCTCCTATAGTTAATGGAATTCTGTTTTTTTCATCAAATACTGAATTTTGAATTTTACATCTTAACTCTTCATCTTTTCCCTCTTTAAAATGTTTAAAAATTACTTCGTTTTCATTAGTATGATTATTAAAGATAGTTGTTTCCATCTTCATTAATACATTTTTAGAATTCACTTTAAAATTTAACTTCTTCATAATATTTGAAGCTTTTGAAGTAGCGGCCATATCAAATCTAAATGTATTAATATTCAAAAAAGATAATATTTTTGAATTAAGTAACTCAATATACTCATCTTTCAAACATATTGCATATATATTGCTAAAGCCTTCATCTGATGGGTATTCATACCAAATGTAACCCACATATTCATTTTTCACTCTAAATAATTTGATTTGCTTTCTTATAATATATTTTACTATAAAAGATTCTTCGTTATAAATCTCAAAGAAACTCTTATCACAAATATAAGCATTTTCATTTTTGTTATATAATTTTTTAAAATAATTAATATTAAATAGTGATAGTTTTTCCAAAAAAACCATAAAAATTCCCCGTTTCCCCATTAATAAATAAATTGATTCTTATTTTAATCCAAAAGTTGATTTAATAGAAATGCGATTTTCTTCACCTTAAGCTTAGTAGAACTTATACTCTAAAGATCACCACATAACCTCAATAGTCACAATGCCTAACAAAAGGACTTCATAATGCCAATAATCACATCGCACCTTCAACGTGTACCAATCCAAGAGCTATCATCCATAATACTCCCACCTAAAGAAATGAGAATGTTACAGATGATAGCTATCTGATAAATTATAATTCTTCTTAATATTATAGTCAACTTTTAATAATTATATAAGATCTTGTTAAATTGTAATAAAAAAAATTATTTCCTTCATTTCGATAATTTTTATTTCATCTTATGAAGGAAACATAAGATATTTCAGATCCTAATAGTAATATATACTTTTTTTATAATTTTATTCATTAACTCCATTTACTTTTTGTTACTTGTGGATTTTTAATTTTTCCTTCAAATCCCTTAACTGTATAATACTCTGTTAATACTGATGGATCATATGAAATATATCCACCTTGATAATCATAATAACCATCATTCATATTATTTTCATTAGAATAAGACTTATCTTTTTTACTCATAATAACCACCCCTTCTTCACTTATTATAGTGTATAGTAGTATTATATTATAGTAGATTCTTTATTTATTAGTAGAACACCATTGATTATTTGTAGCAGTTTTTTCATGCTTATGACAAGATTCTTCTTTGTCATAAGTCCTCGGTACTGAGGTCCAATTATTACATCCTTCACTTTTTCCATCATTATATTCACCATAAGAAGTACCTAATTTTTTTTCTTTTTTACTTTCTTCCGAAGTTATCTGTGAAGAACTTTTAAGTATATTATTTTTTTCAAATTCCTTATTCATAATAAACACTTCCTTTCTACAAGTATAGATTGTGCACTAGAGCAAAGTTTTATCCGTATTTTAATTATCCTCATTTATCATTTTTATCATTCTCTAGGTTATTTAATACTTCTAAAAACATATTATACATTTCTACCTTGTTATCTTCATTAGAAAGAATTTCAGCTCTAAAACATATAACTAATATAGTATATATTTCTAAAAAAAATAAAGCCACAAAAAAAATTCAACATAAAGATGAACTTTTTTAGTAGCTCTATTTCTATAATAAATATTTTATGTAACATTCCATATATTATACTACGGGCATATTTTGCATAAGTCTAATAATATAACTCAACGTATGAAAATCTCTATCTACTTCCAACTTAATATAATTAAGCCCTTCTAGTAAAGTTTCTTCTTCGAATTTTTCACTTAAAATCATTAATGTTAGTTTATTTATAGTTCCATCCTTTGTATCAAAAACTCTTGATTTTTTGATAAATTGATTTTCCATTACACTTAAAACTAATTGTTCTAATTTTTCATTAATTTCAAACTCAGGCATTGCATCAAAAACCCTTATACCAGGATGATTTTCTTTTAGGTTTTTAGCTTTAGTCATATCGCAGCCTACGAATATTGTATTTTTAAATTTTGCATCAAGAAAATCTACAGAATCTAAGTTTGCACCTTCAAATACTGTATCTTCAAATTTAGCTTCTTTAAATTTACATCCTTTTAAATTTGATCCTATTAATTCTGCTCCCTTAAAGCTACATCTAAAAAAATTACATTTTTTAAAATGAGCTCCTCTCAAACTTGCATAATCAAAGTTTGAATTCGAAAAATTGCAATTGTAACATTTGCTTCTATTAAGGTTTTTATAAATAAAATTTTTATTAGTTTTTTCTGCATTATCATAATAAAAATTTTCTGGTGCACTTCTATTTATAGCCATAATAATTATCCTTTCTATTTTACAAAAATCTTTATTTTAGTTTTGTTTTATATTCATTTATTTATATTATCACATTTTTCAATAATTATATATACTCTAATAACTTGATATTAGTAAGTATAGCGGATTTGCTTAAATTAACTCGTACTTTTTAAAGCTATTATAAATTCCATTTTCATCATGTGTATCTGTAATATCATTAGCAATAATCTTTAATTCATCTTTAGCATTACCCATAGCAACTCCAACTTTAACAAACTCTAACATTTCAGCATCATTCATGCCATCTCCATATGCAAAGGTATTTTCTTTAGATACATTTAAGTGTTCTAATAAAATTTCAATTGCTAAAGCTTTGTGTATTCCCGGAAGGGATAATTCCCCACTATTTTCTCCAAAGATTGGAACAGTACTTGATATTACGTTAAATTTTGATGAAAATTCTTTTTCAATACTTTCAATAGGTATAGGTGATCCTAAAAATGATATTTTATTTATATCCTCTCTCATTAAGTCTTCACCTTCAATTAAGCATTCAATAAATGGAGTCATTCCTTTTTCTAATTCATATTTTACCTTAGGGTCTGAATTAGGATTTCCGAATATGATTTCTCTTAAATGATCTTTACAATTATTACTTGCAAATAAGCCTCCATTTGATTCTAAATAAAAATCAATATTATTTTCATCAAAATATGTAACTAAATGTTTAACATCATCACTTTTTACTTTTTTATGCATTAATACATTATTTTCAAATTCAATATATCCTCCAGCCGCAGCTATAATTCCATCAAAACCAATTTCTATAATATGATCAAATAATTCTGCTTTTGAACGACCTGTACATAAAAATATGTGGTGTCCATTATTTCTTGCTTCTTTAATTGCTATTTGGGCAGATTCTGGAACAACACCATTGTCATTGACTAGTGTACCATCTACGTCTAGAAATATTATCTTTCCTGTCATTAGCTTGTCCTCCTTTCCTGTTCAGCTATCTGTTTTATATAATTTTATCATATAAACCTTGATAAAGCTTCATTCAAAGACAAAAAATAGGAATATCTCAAAATTATTAGTACTTTCATATAATTAAAAATATAATAGTTTCAATTATATGAAATACTTTTATTTTAAGATATTCCTAATATAAGTTTTATAATTTATTGAACGTAATATCCTTTCCTCTAGATACAATAGTATTGGTATTATCTTGCTTTTCTTCAAAAGACTTAACTTTTGATTGTGACAATTCACTTGTTTGAAGAATAAGCTTTTCCTTCTTATTTTTTGACACTCATATCATCTCCTTACTAATTTAACTGATAACTCCGGTTTTTGGCACTTCCATTGATTTAGATGAGAATAAGGCGTTCTGCGCAAGATTTTTTATTCACGTGTATTACATTGTCTTTTATAGGTATAGGTTCATTCAAATTCAACCGGAGTACAAATAGCTATAACTAAAACCTACACTTTATATTATTAGAATTATAATAAAAGTTATGTGTGTAATTTGAAAATATAATTTGACAAATTATAGTATAAGTTGTAAAATATTATTATATAATATCAATTATTATATAATAATATTTTATTACAAAGGAGAGGTATATATGTTAAGCGAAAAATTACTTAATTATCTTAACGACCAAGTTAACTTTGAAATATACTCAGCATATGTTTATTTATCTATGGCGGCTTATTGTGAATCTATTGATTTAAGTGGATGTGCTAACTTTTTCAAAGTTCAGTCTCAAGAAGAATTATTTCATGCAATGAAATTTTATGATTACATATTCCAAAAAAATGGAGTTGTAGTATTAGAACAAATTGAAAGACCAAATGGAAACTTTGACAATATATCTGATATTTTTGAAACAGGTTATGAGCATGAGCAATTAGTTACAAGTAGACTATATAAAATTGCTGACATAGCAACTGAACAAAAAGAACATGCAACAATTAGTCTACTAAATTGGTTTATTAATGAACAAGTTGAAGAAGAAAATACTTTTAATTCTATAATAAAGAAAATTAAGAGAGCTGAAAATAATCCAGCTGCTTTATATATGTTAGATGATGAACTTGCAACAAGAGTTTATATTCCACCTACAACAACAAACGCTTAAAATTAATTATTAAATGTGTTAATTAATTATATATAGTTATAAAAACAAAGAAATAGAAGGGGCTATTCCCTTCTATTTCTTTATTTTACTATACATAGATATTAACTATGTATAGTAACTATGTATAGTATTGGTATATACTTATTTTTTGATAGTTCCCTCAAGCCAGTTTATAAATTGCTTTGCAGTTCTTGGTGAACGTGCATTGTTCCATCTTACCCATTTTAATGCTTCTGCATGAAGATATTCTATATTAACCTCAAGACCGCGAGATTCAACTATTCCATCAATTATCTTCAAATATTCTTTTTGATCTGGTGAATAGAATGATACGGTTATTCCAAATCTATCTGATAATGATAATTTTTCTTCTATTGAATCACTAGCGTGTACATCATCTCCAGATCTTTCACTAAATGTTTCCTTCACTAAATGTCTTCTATTTGTTGTTGCATAAATCAGCATATTGCTTGAGTTACTTTCTACTCCACCTTCTAAAATTGTCTTTAAGGCAGAATAACTAGCTTCTCCTTCTTCAAAAACCAAATCATCAACAAATATTATAAATTTTAAATTCTTGTTTTTAAGAATTCTTATTATTTTTGTAAAATCTACAAGTTTATCCTTATCAACTTCAATAAGTCTTAATCCATCAGTATAATATTCATTTATAATAGCTTTAACTGTTGATGATTTTCCAGTTCCTCTTGAACCATATAATAAAAGATTATTAGCTGGATGTCCACTTAAAAATTGCTTTGTATTATCAATAATTGTTTCCTTTTGATCCTCATATCCAACTAGATCCTTTAGCATAACTGGGTCTGGTGCCTCAATACCTCTAAGATATGTTTTCTCTTCAAGGTGTTCCCAAACAAATGCTCTATATTCTCCAAACATTCCAGTACCATATTGTTTATAGAACTTTATAATATTATCTAAAGAGTCATCCCAATTATCACAATTTAAAATATTCAATTTTAATTTATCTATAGCTTTATATGAATCATAACCTTCATCAGAATCAACTTCAAAGTCTATAAGGGCATTTATTACCTCTACTTCAAAATTCTTTGCTTTTCCTTTATATATTATGGTTTCTTTGAGCTCCTCTGATGTTATACTTGCTATGTATTCAAGTGCTTTAAGTTCATACTTTACTTGCTTTATAATATGCTTATTGCTTAAATTTTCACGGTCTATCATACTTGTAAAAGAATTATTATCTAAAAAGACCATATCAATAATATATTTTTTAAAAGAAGTTTTATCAGCCTTGTTTAGAAGTTCATAAGCAAAATCATTATAAAGACTAATGCCCTTTTCTATAGAAATTTCTTTTTTATTTAAGTATTTTAACAATGTTTTATATTTTTTTAATACATTGTCCTCTTTTATGTTAGTAAAAATACATAATGAATTTATCATTACGCTTGCTTTTTTCATTTGTTCAGATTCTGTATACATATATATTGCCCCCTATAAATATTACATTTAATAATATTTTACTACTATTATTGGCTTTTTACTATTATTTTTCATGAATTAATTATCAAATTGACATTCCTTTTAAGTTAAATATAAATTAAGACTATACATAATTAAACAACCATCCCCATTTAATTTAATGATTTTAGTGAGCTATTTCCAAGTTTTATAACAATTTTATTAATGCCGTTAACATATAGTATTGTTGATGGAATAGCTTTTGGATTTATACTTTATCCACTTTGTAAATTGTGTCATAAAAAAGGCAATGAAGTATCTATTCTAATGTATATTACATCATTTATTTTCTTACTATATTTTATAGCAAATTCATTCATGAATTAGGGATATTCAGAATATACCTTTATGATTGTCTATCTCTTTATATTAATTTAAATTCGCTTTATTTTATAATTAAAATAAACTAGCATAGTACTCTTATTATGCTAGTTTATTATTTAATATAGAATTATTGTTCAAATAACTTTTCTCCAATCAATGCAAAGCTTTGAAGAATGAGAAAACATTTTATATCAAACTTATCATTGCTTTGTATAAGCTCTTTAGCTTCTTCTTGAGATACTAACATTGCCTCGATACATTCATCATCTTCAAGATGCTCATCACTTATTTCGCCTTCACAAGTGCAATATACCAAAGCCAAAGATTCATCTGTCATACCTGCTGAAACATATGCTTTATCAGTTCCTCTATTTTTAATGACATCTACTATTTTAAGTCCTGTTTCCTCCATTAATTCTCTTCCTATTGTGCTCTTAGCATCTTCACCTGGATCAATAAGTCCTGCTGTTAATTCATACACATAATCATTAAGTGGAATTCTAAATTGTTTTATTATAACGAGCTTCTTTTCATCTTTATGATATGCAGCAATTATTACGCCATCAGTAGCATCTTCTTTATTTTCAAAGAATTGCTTTTGAATAGCATTATTGTCCTTTCTAGATGCTACCGTCCATGTTCTCATGTTTCCAACTTTATTTTCATACTCTGCTTCATATAAGCTTAAATATTGAGTTTGTACTAAAGATTTTAACTTAGTTACTTTATTTTTTTTCATAGTTCTGTATTCCTCCTAATATATATTAAAATTTCATTTTTGCTATATTTTAAGTTGTATATATTTCTAGTAAAATTATACTTCAAATTGATACTTCAATTTGATATTTCATGCATTATATTAAATTTCATAGATCCCCACATTAGACTATTTATTTATTCAGAGAAAATTCTTAGGTAAAACCTGGCTTTATTAAGATGAATAAGTAAAACTTTGCACTTTATGTATCTATATCCACAAAACTAGAAATAAGGGGGCATGCTTTTGCGGAGTGTTACATTAGAAGACTTTGATTGTTGTACTTCTTACGTTATAAGTTGTTCCAAAATGCTTGTTCAAAGCTTGCCTTTGAAGCATGCTTTTTGGGCACAACTTGTAATCTTAGAAGCACCCATCAAAATCTTCAGTAACCATAACAAATGCATGCTCCCTTATTTCGGTGGGATATAGACATAAGTGCAGTTTTCACTGTGGGTATCTACATTAAATTAGATATCTTTTATGCTTAAGCTTATTCTTTTATTTTCTTCATCAACACTTAAAATTTTTGTTTTAATTTCTTCTCCAACTTTTAAAACTTCTGATGGGTGTTCTATTCTATTATGTGATATCTTTGAAATATGAACCAATCCATCAACGCCTGGCTCTAATTCAATAAAAGCACCAAAATCATTAAGTCGCACTACAGTTCCAAGAACTATAGATTCTTCTGGATATTTTTCCTTAGCATTATCCCAAGGTTTAGCCGTAAGTTCTTTTATACTTAAAGAAAGTTTTTTCGCG
>Ga0302161_10000363_pt1 | contig 12110 bp, 5 predicted proteins | sample I_Fen_E2_1_FD_193498 | JGI IMG/M metagenome (GOLD analysis project Ga0302161, IMG submission 193498) | Peat permafrost microbial communities from Stordalen Mire near Abisko, Sweden - I_Fen_E2_1 | ecosystem: Environmental > Terrestrial > Soil > Wetlands > Permafrost | place: Sweden: Abisko...
GATTTACTATTTTCATACCTTAATAATTTATTTTTTAAACGTTTCTCTTCTAAAAGTTTCAAATCATTTAAATTATTCAATTCCATAGACAGATCTTCAATTTTATTTAATAATTGTTGTTCTTGAATAAGAGATTCTTTGAAGGTTGAATCAAATTGTTCTAATATGTTCGAAATGGGTCTGAATTTGTCATTGGTATACTTAATTTCAATATTTCTACAAAATGATAAGTCCATAGGGTTTTTTTTAATATTTACTTGTATATCCTCACTTTCTAATGCGAATTTCTTTGCAAAATCTGTAACATCTTCATTATTAATTTCACCAAATTCTTTTATGTGTTTAAACATTTTTTGCCAATGATAATTGCTCATCTTTAAATGTGCCATTTTGATTTCTGGTGGTAAATTAATCCATCCCACAATAACTTTCGATAATGTTTGTTCTTTTGAGCGTATAGGAAAATGTGCAATAGCTAAATCAGGATTGTATACAAATTCTATCATATTCCCAAATTTCTTATCATAAATGAGATCATGACTTCCAAAGGTTAGCTCCACAGAATAATCTGTGACAAGTTCTTTTGGAATAATTACCTTATAAAATTTCTCTAATTGTTCATCCCTTATAAATGTTATTTGAGATGGAATAAATTTATTATCAACTTTTTTACCAAAATCAGGTATATATGTTCTCCATTTAACCAGATAATAGTTAGGAGATTCAAGTTTTTCCAATAATTTTCGGGGATTCCCATGATCTTTGGATGTGATAAATTCATCTACATCTAAAGGAATGATGATGTCGGCATCAAATTCATCAACAGCTATTTTCAATAACTGTGACATTTTTTTATCTTGTTGATATTTTATATCTTCATCTTCAATATAAAAAACAGGAAACCCTTCATTTTTAAGGCATTTTATAATATTTAACGTACTATCTGTACTATTATTATCTAAAATTATCATTCCATCTAATATATTGAGATTATAACGTATGAAAGATTCAATAATATCCATCTCATTTTTTACCATTGATACAGAGAATATTTTCTTATTTTTTATGGTCATGAAAAGTACTTCCATCATGTTATAAATTTCGTCAAATTTCTTTGTAAATTTTTAATTTTAACACTACTAGATATTTCTAAATGTGGAGATCTTGTTAGATATTGTGTTTAAGAATTTGGAAGAAAATTTATGGGTATTATTAATTTCTCGAATTTCTAATGATTTTAGGATAATTCTAGATCCTTCATTCATTGCGGGTACAAGCATCAAATTTGTCAATAAAACATCTTTCGATAAGTGAATATAAAAATCGACATCTTCGTTTTCGTAATAATGTGCATAGAAACTGTTATTTTCATTATGGGTAGATGATTTTTTCGTTGTGTAATACAATCGAACAACATCATCTGATTTTGCTTTTATAGATATCTTCACAATTACTTCATCGTCATTATTAAATTTTTGAATTTCTTTTAAATATAATAAAGCATTATCTCCTGTTGTTTGAATATCTAACATATTTTGATCAAGATTTAAATTTGCTTTATGAATTGAGAGGATATCTAAAGAATTTTTAGTTGGATTTAATCTAAATAAAACTTGACTAGACTTGTTAAAATCTTCACTGTGATCATTTAAAATTGGGAAGAATTGTTTACCAATTCCAATGTATCTAACAGCTGGAAGACGACCAATTAACCAGGGTTTGGGTAATATTACTATTTTATCATCATTTTTAGATAACCATGCACCCCACCAACTAAAAGTGCTGTTGGCTACAATAAAATGTTTACATAATGACATTAATTGAAGATCTTCAAATCCAGTATCAACATTATTATGTGTGACATGATATGATGGATGTGGAATTTGGATATTTTTTTTTACCCAGTCATGATCATCGGAAAAAATAAAAAATTTAGGATTTTCAATCCGCTCTTCTATGAAAGAGACAGATCTTTTGTAGTAGCCAGTATCACACATTCCAAAATGGGGAAAATTCTTATACTCTCCTCTGCGAATATGGAGTGCCACTGAGTTATGATCCAATATATCACTAGCAATCGCTTTATTTTTTCCATAAAGAGGCGTTTTAAATTGTAAATCTTTTCTAATTATATTTTGATTGTGTAAAAAATATTTTTCAGATTGCCAGAAACCATTAAAAAATGCTGGAAGTTGTATTTTATTGATATTTCTTAACGATGGAAAATCTGTTATATTGTTGAAATTTGCTTCTTGATAGCAGTTAAGTTTTGATGATTCATTGTTGTAACCATCTGAGAATTTTTGGTTGTTAAATTTTTCTTTAATATTGAAATGATTAAGTTTATAGAAAATATGCTTTAATGATCTTGCATATTCCGTATCAAAATGCGATACATCAAAAAAAAGTTCGGTATCTAAATCAAGGGATAATGAACGACCAAATGCATATTGGAATAATTGATTTCCAAGGCCGCCCATTATTTTAACAGTTATCATAATTTCTCATCATTATCTTCTAGTTATTATATTTTAATTCATTGTTAAACCATTTAATAGTTTTTCGGAGACCTCTTCAAATCAGGGTTTTAAGCAACAAATCCAAATTCTTTTTTTGCTTTTGAAACATCTAGACATCGTTTTGGTTGCCCATCTGGTTTTGGAGTATCCCATATAACTTTACCTTCAAAATATCAATTATTAAATTTATAAGATCTTTAATAGATATTTCGAATCTAGATCTTATATGGCATTTTCAACACTTTTAACACAATTTTTCCATTCTCGTAAATCGCATTCTTTAATTCTCGGAATTATTAAAATTTTCATCAATAACTCCACGATTTTTTTAAATTATTAGTTACAAAAGTACCTGAAATGTACGCCCCCTTCCCCCATAAAGTATTTAATTTAACATTTTTGCATTAATGATCTCTTTTTATCAACATAATCAGATCATGTATCCTATGATAGATTCCTTTAAGATTGTCAGTTATTAAATTAATCATATAGTCTGTTGAATGTTGTATATTAGGAGATCATGTTTTTTTAAATATTCCTAAGTATCAAATTAATCCAGTCTATTCTACTTTAAATCTCATTTCACATCACTTTCATTATTAATTCTTTAGTGGATTCCATTTCATAATTAATTTGATACAAAAGAATAAAATTATTTTTCTCATTATCCAAAATAAATACTTGATATTTGAATTTTCGATCATGATTTTCTACATATAAATATATTTATACATTGAAAGAGTATTGAATCATCATATTTACTTGTTTTTTGAAGTAAATGAATAATATAACTAGCTGTATCATACATTATATATAATTCTTGGTAGATAAATGATTAAAAAATATATTACACTTCTATCAATGTGAATTTATTATATATGAATGTTATAAATTAAACTTAATTTATAAATTGACATTTGAAACTTCTATAAAAGAAAAATTTATGAAATCATTACTAAAACTATATCATTTTAAATTAATGATAAGAAACAACTTATCTCAAATAATAAAATAAAAAGAAAAGATAAAAATGAAGTATAAGAGAGTAAAAAAAAATTATATAAAAAATAACATTGATCGAACATGAATTCTATAAAAAAAATTTGTAATCTGTTAAAAATAGCAGGATTATAAAGAATAATAATAATGTTATAACATAACAAATTTGTAAAGAATTATAATATTCTCGTTAATAACCACAATGATTGTCAAAAGAAAATAAATAATTTTGAAACTTTGATTTAAAGAAAATAAATAATTTGTTTTCTGAAGATTTTATAGAAAAATCGAAGAGATTTAATATAGACAAAAAAAGATCCTAAACTAATTGCATTTTATTTATCACAATTCCATTCTATAAAAGAAAACGATAAATGAAATGATCAAGGAGGAATCCTCTGGAATGACCCGAATATAAGTATTGAATGGCCAATTGAGGATATTAAAGAAGTTATTTTGTCTGATAAAGATAGACAATTAAAAAAAATTGAAATACACAGAACCTAAATTTCAAAGTTTATTTAACCAAGATTTAACAATGCATATGAGATTAGATAATATAATAAAAGGTGTTTTAATAGGCATCGAACTAGTTATTCAAATAAATAAAAAAATTTTCATGTATAATAATAATTTTGTAAAAAACATTCCATTTTAGTTTGCTGAATAAAATGATTATCAAGACAATTGATTGTAGAGGTAGAAATGATTAGATTTAAATTATATTTTATTAGTACAACTAATCATTTTAAAGGATATTTAGTGGTGATAAATTGAATAATCCCAGAGTTAGTATAGGTATTCCATCGTATAATCATGAAAAATATATTTCTGAAACGATTGAAAGTATTCTAAATCAGACTTTTCAGGATTTTGAGATCATTATTACAGATGATGGATCTTCGGATAATAGTTTAGATGTCATTAAAAGTTTTTCTGATCCTAGGATCAAACTTTTTGTTTTTGATGAAAATCAAGGTGCTTGTAAAGCTGTTAATAATTGTATTAAGAATTCTAGAGGAGAATATTTTGCTTATGTAAGTTCTGATGATGTTTGGGAAAAAGATAAACTCGAGAAGCAAGTTAAATTTTTAGATGAAAATCCACATTTCCCTGCTGTTTTTACTAAAGTTACTATCATTGATGAAGATGGAAAGGAGTTTATAGATAAAAATCATTTTTATTTTTCTGTTTTTGAGCAGGAAAATCGTTCTAGAAGTAGATGGTTGAATCATTTCTTTTACAAGGGAAATTGTATTTGTCATCCTAGTATCTTGATTAGGAAAGATGTTTATAATGAGATAGGGTTTTATAATGAGCTTATGGCTAACCTTCCAGATTTTGATATGTGGGTAAGATTAAGTTTGAAGTATGATTTTCATATTATAGATGAAAAATTAACTAAATTCAGAGTTAGAAAAGATGAAAAAAATGCTAGTGGAGATAAAATATCAACTCATATAAGGGTCAGATTTGAAAGATTACATATTTTAGATCATTATTTGAACATTGATGATGATGAGTTTTTTTTAAAAATTTTTCCGAATGCAGAAAAATTTGGCAAATTGAAACCTCATATGATCCCATATTTTTTAGCAAGAATTGCATTTGAAACTAAATATGATTTTATGCAGTTATGGGCGTTGAATATTTTATTTGATTTCATACAATCTAATGAAATCACTGAAGAACTTAAAAAGAATTATAATTTTTCTTATCCTGACTTCCTCGAGATGTCATCTAAAGGAGATTTCTTTAACAATAAATTACTTCATAAAAACGAATTATTGAAGGAAGAAAAGAATAAAGAACACCAAAAACTTTTAGATTTAGAATCAAAAATTAAAACTTTGTCCAGATCTAAAAAGGGAGATATTTTAAAAAATTTCCAAATCTTATTTTCCAAATACAATTCCAATAAAATAATTCCAAAGAAAGGTAAATTAGCAAGATTAAGCAATATTCCATATTTATTTATCTTAGTTAAGTCTAAAGGAAATTTAAAAAATGCAATGGTTAATCTTAAAGGATATCGAGCTATAAAAAATTTAGGATTATTTGATGAAACCTATTATTTAAATAAATATAAAAATGTTTTAATTTCAGGAATGGATCCGTTAATTCACTATATATATTATGGATATAATGAAAATAAATCTCCAAGTGCCCTTTTTGATGGAAAATACTATGTAAATAATAATAATGATGTTAAAAAATCAGGAATAAATCCTCTTGTTCATTATAGTTTATATGGTATAAATCATGGAGAAAAAATGAATAATATCAAAATAAGTGTTATAGTAACTTCCTATAACCATGAAAAATATATTAAAAAATGTATTGACAGCATTTTGATGCAAAAAGGTGTTGATTTTGAAGTAATTATAGGTGATGATCAGTCAGATGACAATACTCGAGAGATATTAAAAGAATATAAAAAAAATAATCATGAAATAATTAATTTATTACCCTCAAATGAAAATTTAGGCGTTACTAAAAACCTAAAAAGGTGCTTTGAAGTAGCAAATGGAAAATATGTTGCTATTTGTGAAGGAGATGATTATTGGACTGATTCTTATAAACTCCAAAAACAAGTCAAGTTTTTAGAGGAAAGATTAGATTGTGTGATGTGCTTTAATTCTATTTTAGTATATTATGAAAATCATGAAAAGAAAAATCATATTCAACCTAAATTATCTGTAGATACTTTGACCACTCGTGAGCTAATTTTAAATAACTACATAGGGAATTTTTCAAGTTGTATGTATAGGAATAGTATAATAAAAAAACTTCCAGATCATCTTTATGATTTATTTACTGTTGATTGGATGTTTAATATAGCTTGTTCTGAATTTGGAAACATTGGATTTTTGAACGAAAACATGAGTGTATACAGAATTCACGATAATGGACTATGGTCTAGCAAAGAAGCTAAAAAACAAATCTCTGAACTGAAGGTACTTATTGATTTATATAATGAGTATTATTCATTTAAATATGATTTAGAGTTTGAAAAATTCAAAGAAAGGCTTATAAGTTAAATATTAGAAAAATATTCATTTAAATATATTGAGAATATATGGGGATCAAATGAGTAAATATAATATCAGAGGTGTAAAAACCTTTGAATTTACAAAAATAATTGGACTGGAGAACATCCAGTTTGGAAAAAATATTTTAATAGATGATTTTACCTTGATTTACGCAACAGCTCCAATTAAAATTGGGAATTATGTCCATATAGCAACTTTTAGTTCAATTAGTGGTGGTGCTAATTTAATAATAGATGATTTTGTTGCAATCTCACAAGGATGTCGAATATTTACAGGAACTGATGACTTCGTTGATTGGGGCTTTGGTAATTCTACAATTGATGAAAAATACCGAAATACTAAAAGAGAAGAAGTCAAAATTGGAAAATTTTGTATTATAGGTGCGAATAGTGTTGTGTTACCAGGGGTTACAATTGGAGAAGGTTCTACTGTAGGTGCAGGATCTGTTGTTACTAAAGATCTGGAACCGTGGGGTGTTTATATTGGTAATAAACGACTAAAAAATCGGAATAAAGTTAAAGTTTTAAGAAATTATAATAGATTTTTAAAAGAGGAATTAAATAATGAAGAGAATTGAAAATCCTGTTTATGTAACAAAACCTTTATTGCCTGATTTAAAAAGTCTTACCCTTGAATTACAAGACATATTAGATAGTGGTTGGATAACAAATCATGGAAAGAAACATAATTTACTTGAGAAGAAATTGAAAAATGTTTTAAAAGTTTCTAATCTGTCAATTTTTAATAACGGTACAATAGCACTTTTAACTGCATTAAAATCTTTAGATTTACCTCTGGGTAGTGAAATTATAACAACTCCTTTCACATTTGCAGCAACACCACATTGTATTAGTTGGAATGGATTGAAACCTGTTTTTTGCGATATTGAACCTAATACACTTACAATTGATGAAGGAAAAATAGAAAAGTTAATTACAGATAATACCTCAGCTATTCTGCCTGTACATGTTTACGGATTCCCTTGTAATGTTAAAAAAATTGATAAATTAGCCAAAAAACATGATCTTAAGGTTATTTATGATGGCGCACACTCCTTCTCCACAGAAATAGAGGGTAAGGGCATTGGTACCTTTGGAGATATTACAATGTTTAGTTTCCATGCCACTAAACTTTATAATACACTTGAAGGCGGATGTTTAACCTACAATAATATTGATTTGAATGAAAAAATTTATAATTTGAGAAATTTTGGGATTAAAAATGAAGAAGAAGTAGTGGATATTGGAATAAATGGTAAAATGAATGAAATTCAAGCTTCTGTTGGTCTTCTAAATCTTAAATTATTTAGAAAAGAACAAATTAAAAGAATGAAAATAAAAAATTTATACATAAAACATTTGGAAGATATTGAAACATTAAAAATACTTAAAATGCCTGAATTCGCTACTGATTCCTGCCAATATTTCCCAATATTAATAGAAGATAATTATTCCATTACCCGAGATCAAATTTATGAAGAGCTTAAAAAATACAATATTTTTACAAGAAAATATTTCTACCCTATATGTTCAGATTTTGAACCATACAAAAATCTTGAAAGTTCTTCAGTTGACAATTTACCTGTAGCTAATGATTTAAAAAATAAAGTTCTGTGTTTGCCTTATTTTGGCGATTTAGAACATAAAATTATTGTTAAAATATGTAATATCCTTAAAAGTTTTCAGTAACATTCAATATGAGACATTAAAATTTAAAATACATTTTATAATCTTTCAATAATAACCTAAAAATTATACAGAAACAAAATAAGACTACCATAATTGAAAAAATTCTATAAAACCTATAATAAAATATTTTATTTATCAAAATGCATTTAATAACCATTAACTTAAGATAAAAAGTTCAAAACAAAGTTAAGCTAAGATGAATTATGATAAACTGGAAACAAAATAAAAAAAAAATAGGTATTAAAATTCCTTATTTTTACTTGATTTGGAGATCTAAAGGAAATATTAAAAAATTTCGCGTTAATAAAAGAATTTATGACTTATTAAAAGATTCTGAATGGATAGATAAAAAATTTTATTATAAAAATTATCCAAATGTTAAAAAATCAAGAATTGATCCTTTGTTACATTATATTTTATTTGGATATAAAGAGGGAAAGTTTCCTAGTAGCAAGTTTAAAAATATTTATAAAGCTTCAAAAAATTTTGGATGGTTTGATGAAAAATATTATTTAAAAAAATATCCAGATATTAAAAGAACGGGTTTGGATCCTATATTAGATTATATTTTATTTGGATATAATAAAAGTCTTTTTCCCAGTGATAAGTTTGAAAAAATCTATAATATACTAAAAATTTCGAATTTGTTTGATGAAAATTATTATTTAAATAATAATACTGAAATAAAAAAATCTGGTTTGGATCCACTGTTTGATTATATATTCAGTGGATACAAGAAAGGTAAGTTACCAAGTAATAATTTTGATGGTGATTTCTATTTAAACCTATATAAAAATGTTAATAATTTAGGTTTTAATCCATTAGTTCATTATGTTCTTTATGGTAAAAATGAAGGAAAAGTTATTAAATCTTATTCTGAAGACTATAAATTTGTAAAATATTCTGATAATGAAATTAATGATATTCTTCTAGCTTTAAACTCTAAAATAGACATTATAATGTATATTCACAATGATTTTGAAGATACTGAGAAATGTATAACATCTATTTTAGAAAATACGAAAATAAATTATGAATTAACATTAGTCGATGATAATAGTACCGATAGAAGGATAAGTACTTTATTAAATAAATTAAAAAAATTACAAAATGTAAGGTTAATCAAGAATAATGAAAAGTTAGGATTTATAAAGAGTGTTAATCAGGAAATTAAAAATTCTCAATGTGATATATTAATAATTAAAAGTAATTTTATAGTAACATCTCGTTGGTTACAAAAATTGGTAGTTACTGCTTATTCCAATAAAAAAATAGGTACTGTGATTCCTTTATCTAATTCTGCCAAATTCTTATCAAATATTATTCCAAAGACCCAAATAAGAGAATTAACACCTGAAGATATAGCTTATTTAATAGAAAATATATCAGAACATTTAAGACCAAAAATTGAATATCCAGATGAATCCTGTATTTACATCAAAAGAGAATTGATAAATAATGTAGGACTTTATAACGAAGAAAATAATGATTCAGATAAAGATTTATTCCAGAAAATTTCTAGCTATGATTGGAAAAATATAATAGATGATTCAACGTATATTCATCAAAATCTAAACTCATATGATAAAGAACCAAAAATCCCTATCAATATTTCATCTCCTCAAATTGAAAAAATTTTTAAACTAAGAGCTAAAAATTTTGATTTTAGCATTCCTAAAAAAAAAGTATTGTATGTTATACATGAAAATATTCATGGTTTTACTGGGGGGACTGGTCAAACTACTAGAGACATGCTAGAAACAATTGATAAAACATTTGAATGTTATGTTTTAGTTTCATCAGGAAAAGAACTAACATTATGGAAAAGAGAGGATAATCAAACCATTCTAATTAAATCTTGGAATATTAGATCTGAATGGTCATTTTTAGAATTTAATAATAAAGAATTTAAAAATATATACTTTCAAGTATTAATTAACCTTAACATAGATATCGTACACATCCAACATCTTATTGGACATACTCATGATCTGCCGTTGGTAGCAAAAAATCTAGGCATCCCGATAGTATTATCATTCCATGATTTCTTTTATATTTGTCCATCAATTCACTTATTAGATAATGAAAATCATTATTGTTCATCTCAATGTGCTGAAAATCAGTTTCAATGTTCTACTCATACTATTTTTGACCATTTACCTATATCTATAGACCTTATCAATGCTTGGAGAAAAGAAGGATCATTATTAATTGATACCTGCACAGCTTTTATTGCTCCTTCCAATTCTACAATGGATCTATATTTATCTGTTTATCCCCAATTAAAAGATAAAAATTATAAAGTTATTGAACATGGACTGGATTTAGAAAAAACAAACATCAAATTTCAAAAACCATCTAAAAAAAATCCTATAAAAATATTGATTCCAGGTAATATTAATAATAATAAAGGGCATGACTTCATCAATGCTCTCATAGAAAAAGACCATCAAAATCTAATCGAATTCCATTTTATGGGGATAATATATGGTGATTTAAGAGAGAAAGGTATTTATCATGGAAAATATAAAAATGAAAACTTTTCTAAAATAACTAATGAAATTAAACCATCTTTTATTGGTATTTTTTCTATTTGGCCAGAAACTTACTGCCGTGTATTAACTGAAGCTTGGTCCTGTGGTATTCCAGTGTTGGCTACGAAACTTGGTGCTTTAGAAGAACGTATTGAGAAAAATGGTGGTGGGTGGTTTTTAGAACTTGAATCTCCATTGAATGCTTATAATGAAATTATTAGAATAGCAAATTCTGATAAAGATTATCTTAATGTAGCTGAACAAGTTTCCAAGATTAGTTTTAAAAGTAGAAAAGAAATGATTTCTGAATATGAACATTTATATTATGATTTAATAGCAAATGATTCATATTTTGAATGAAATCTACCTTTTTGAACATAAACTGACTTATAATATATAGTAAAATTAATTCTTTTCATTATTAAGAACATCTAATGTAGCTTCTAAATACGCAAAACCATATTTTTTGTCCGGTTCTAAATGGGCACCCTCAGCCCACTCATTCCAAGAATGAACAAATACAAATTGATTATCCTTTGAAAATTTATTTTTAGTATATTTTACAATGTTCTCTAACCATTCTTTATAAAGTTCTGGTGAAGAATTATTTAATATCGTTGCATTAGACATAACCCTTGCGGTATTATCCCAACCAGGTACCACTGTTCTATATAAAGTATAATCATGATCTTGAAGATATGTTTTCTCCTTCACAAAAGCTTCTAGATCAAATACTCTCCCTGTGAACTCCGGATTTAAAATCACAGCATTATTATCTTTGCGCCAGTTTTTTTGCATTTTATGTGATAAAAATTGTACAGAAGCATCGAAGTTTTCATATTTATTTTCTGAGTCATAATCATGAGATTCCGCATTTATTAAATATAAATCATCAAAGCCATTTTCTTTTACATAATCTCTCCATACTTCAATAGCAGCATTCATAATCTTTTTTGAAAAATATTGAGGCCTATAAATTTGTAATATAGGACAATTGTTAATTAGTATATATCTTTCATCCATGAAGAATGGCATTATGTCTTCAATAAACTTAATAAAATCCTCCTCTTCAAAAGTTTGAGGCATTAAAACATCTTGATCTGAGCCATTCCAGGCTCTTGTCCAAGGTTCGTTAGCCCAAGATAACATAAATGGGAAATCTAATGTTTTATCTTTTAAATAATTTAAAATGGGTTTTTCAAGAAGTTTTTTACCCGAAAACCAGTAATAATGGAAACAAAATCCATATAATCCATACTTTTTTGCAAGTTCTATTTGTTTATCAAAAATGTCATTATGGCTTAAATCATAAAACCC
>Ga0302161_10000367_pt1 | contig 12080 bp, 8 predicted proteins | sample I_Fen_E2_1_FD_193498 | JGI IMG/M metagenome (GOLD analysis project Ga0302161, IMG submission 193498) | Peat permafrost microbial communities from Stordalen Mire near Abisko, Sweden - I_Fen_E2_1 | ecosystem: Environmental > Terrestrial > Soil > Wetlands > Permafrost | place: Sweden: Abisko...
TCAATATGTTTTGGTGCTTCTATATATTTTTCAATGAACATATCATCTATACCAAAAGCTTTTTTAGATTCATTTTTAGCACTTCTGAACGATTCTATAAGTTCATTTTCACTTCTTACTATTCTCATTCCTCTACCGCCACCGCCAGCGGCAGCTTTTATCATTACAGGATATCCACACATTTTAGCTATTTCAGTAGCTTCTTCTTCTGAAGATATTGCTCTTTCCACGCCTGGTATTACTGGAACCCCAGCATTTTGAGCAACTATTTTTGATTGAATCTTATCACCTAATTGTTCCATCATTTCTGCTTTTGGACCTATGAATTCTATTCCAGCTTCTTCACATCTTCTAGCAAATTCAGAATTCTCAGATAAGAATCCATATCCCGGATGTATAGCATCTACATGCTTTTTTAATGCAAGACTTATTATTTCATCGATGTTTAAATAAGCTTCAACTGGTCCTTTATTTTTTCCAATTAAATATGCTTCATTAGCCTTAGTTCTAAAAAGAGATAATTTATCTTCCTCTGTATATATAGCCACTGTTCTTATGCCAAGTTCATGACATGCTCTAAATATTCTTATTGCTATCTCGCCTCTATTGGCAACTAGTACTCTTTTAAATTTTTTCCCCAATTAAAATACACTCCTTTAATATGTCTTGATTTTTTATTTATAATACATGAATTATTTTTTGCACAGCAGTTTATCAAAAGCTAATTATGCAATTTTCATAACTCATATGTAGTCATTATATAATTTTTTTATTCAAAATTAATATCTTAGATTATAACATATTTCATGCTATTTTACACATATTTTTTATCTTTTCTATTAATTTTTACATGATTTTTATTGTAATATCAATCTATTTTTTTTGCGAATATGAAATATTTTTTTTTTATTCTTTCATTTTTCTGCAATCCAGTTACAATTTATCAAATTAATTTTAATTCAATTCTGATGTACAATTTGGACATCTTGTTGCATCAATATGAATTTCACTGTAGCAATGTGGACACTTTTTCTTGTTTTCAACTGGTTTTTCTTCTTTCTTTTTTGAAAATCTATTAATTTGCTTTATAACTATAAAAATTGAAAAAGCTACTATTAAAAAATCTATTATATTATTTATAAATAAACCATAATTTATTGTAGCAACACCAGCCTCTTTAGCCTCTTGTATAGTTTTAAAACTTCCATTGCCTAATGCAAAAAATAAATTAGAAAAATCTACTTTGCCCATTAATATTCCTACTAACGGCATTACAATATCATTAACTAGAGATGTAACAATTTTACCAAAAGCTCCCCCAATAACAACACCGACTGCCAAATCTACTATATTTCCTTTCATTGCAAATTCCTTAAATTCTTTTAACATTAATATCTCTCCTTTTAATTGCTTCTATTCTCTACTAATTTAACTTTTTTATTCTTGATCTATAATTTCACAATGTATTTTTTCGCGTTAATCTTGTAATTTATCTTTCTTTATATTTTATATTGAAGTCGAACATATATTTCTTAAAAAGTCACACTTCCCCCAAATTGTTACGTTATTTTATCTTTTAGTCTACCTTTATCACCCCTTATATGCAAGTATAATTATACCATCTATAACTTCCGTTGAACTTTTATCTAAAATTCTTTATTAGAATTGACGTCAATTATTACAAGTATTATAATAACTATAATAATAAATATTGTAATAATGAAAGGAATATTAATATGAAGCAAATTATCAGTAATACTGCTCAAGTTAAAAACTATAACGTACAAATAGTAAAGAATGCATTTAAAGCACTATCAAGTGGAACAAAAACAACTATTTCCAGAATTACAGGCCTTAGCGTTGCAACTTGCAATACAATCCTAAATGAACTAGATGCTACTGGAGAAATTTTGGAAGTCTCAAGTAAATCTTCTAGTGTTGGAAGGCCAGCAAAAGTTTATCGGTTTAATGAAAATTATTTCTATATATGTTGTATTTACATGAGTTATGAAAACAATCAAAATATTTTAAACTATGCAATTGTGAATCTTTTAGGAAATATTATAAAAGATGAATCTATGATAAAAGACTGTATTGACTATGATGAGATAGAAAATCTAGTTCAAGAACTTATACATCAGTACAATAATATAGATGCCATCGGTATTGGTATCCCCGGTGTAGTAACCCGAAAAAATGTCATCGATTTTTGTGATATTGAAGAATTGGCTAATTGTGCCTTAGCAGAGCGTTTAACAGATAAGTTTGGAAAACATGTTGTAATTGAAAATGATATGAATTTAATTGCCTATGGATTTTATCAAGCAGAAGAATATGAGGAAAATACCTCCATAGCAGTAGTTTCATTTTTTAAGGATAATTGGCCTGGTTCAGGAATTATTGTAGATGGACATATTATTCATGGAAATACTAATTTTGCGGGTGAAGTTTCTTATCTACCCTTTGGTTGCACACATAATGAACAGAAGCAACTGTTAAAGGATAGGGCAGGTATCATTCAAATCGTATCAAAAACCATATGTTCTTTATCTGCAATTATTAATCCAGAAACAATTGTAATGACAGGAAAAATACTGACAGATTCTATGTTGAAAGAAATATGTGATTCAATCAGTGAAATTATTCCCACAAAACATATACCACAAATAATATTAGAAAATAATATTAATAAATATTATTTAAATGGTTTAAGTTCAATGACTTTGGAATATCTAAATAATTAAATAAAGAGAAAGAAGGAATTTAAAATGGGTTGGTTAGATTTACACATGCATTCAGATATAAGTAATGATGGTGAATTTTCACCAAAAAAATTAATGGAGTTATGCTTAGAAGGTTCTATAAAAGTAGCTGCTTTAGCAGATCACAATTCTGTTAGAGGTATTGAAGAAGCCAAATTGTATGCAGATCAATGGGGCATTCAATTGATTCCAGCAATAGAATTAGATTGTACGTTTAGATGTGTGGATTTACATGTCTTAGGCTATGACATTGATCCTAATTATGCGGATTTTAAAAAGGTAGAACAAAGTGTTGAGAATCAAGAAATCGGAACATCAAAGAAACGCATGGAACTTGTGAAAAACATGGGCATTGCCTTTGATTACGATGAGGTTATGAGCCTTTCAAGAAATGGTGCTGTAACCGGAGAAATGATTGCAGAAGTGGCACTTAATGATGATAGGAATAAGAACAATACATTGATGCAACCATTTTATCCTGGTGGAGATCGAAGCGATAATCCTTATGTAAATTTCTATTGGGATATTTGTTCCAGTGGAAAAGGAGCCTATGTGCCTATGGAATTTATGAGTCTTTCTGATGCCATTGAATTAATTCGTGCTGCTGGTGGTGTTCCTGTTTTAGCTCATCCTGGTAACAATGTAAAAGAAAATGAAGAGCTTCTGCATGGTATTGTACAAGCTGGAATCATTGGAATGGAAGTATATAGTAGTTACCATTCTCTAGAGCAAATTCAATTTTATTCAAGGCAAGCAGAAAAATATAATTTAATTAAGACTCTTGGTAGTGATTTTCATGGAAAAACAAAACCTTCAATAAAATTAGGCGGTGTTGATTGTCAAAATTCAGAAGAAGAACTTTATCAATCATTAATCAAAAAAAATTAAGGCTTAATTTTTTTTAAATACTAAACTGCTACAAATTATTTAAATAAATTAATAATTTGTAGCATAGTTTAAAAAGAGAAAATTAATATATTTATACATATTATTTATAAATATACATTATTGAACAAAAAGGTATATTATTGCATTAGAATATATGTTTAAGTTTAGCTATTGATTTTGCTTTTTATACTCTTTTATTGATACACCAGTATATTTTTTAAACCAATTACTAAAGTAATTGGGATCATCAATTCCGATTTTTTTTGATATTTCATAAGCCTTTGCATTAGGATTCTTTAGCATTTCAATAGCTATTTTCATTTTTGTATTCATAATATATTCTGAAAAAGTTTCATCAGTTTTTTCTTTAAATATTCTGCTTAAATAACTTGAATTAACATAAAAATATTCAGCTACCAATTTCAAAGATAAATCACGATTAGATATATTTTGAACTATAAATTTTTTTATTTGTTCTATATTTAAAGTTTTATCTCCAGCTTCATAATTATCACTAAAGTTTATTATATTATTAAATGTAACCATTTTTTCTTTAATATTGTTATATTCTTTTTTCTTTAAATGTTCAGCTAAAATTTCCTTTTTCAATTTTAAAACTGAATTCTTCAGCTCCTCTTCGTCTATAGGCTTAAGTATAAAATCACTTACGCCTATCTTTATACTTCTTTTTGCATATTCAAATTCATCATAACCTGTAATTACAATTACTTTAATATCCGGATATCTTTCTAAAATATCTTTACTCATATCTAATCCATTTGTTATAGGCATATTAATATCTGTTAAAATAATATCTGGCTTATCTTTATTTATTAAATTTAAACCCTCTACTGCATTAGAAGCTTCTGCAATTATATCTATTCCAATTTCATTCCAATCAATACAATTCTTTATTAGATTTCTAATTAAATACTCATCATCAATTATCATAACTTTTATAATGCTATCCATAAATTAATTCACTTCCTCTTTAGAATATTCATTAGGGTAATCTAATTCTTAAATCTAGGCATTTTAATTATTATTTTTGTGCCAATATTTTTTTTACTTTGAACAATAAACTCATATTCTTCACCATAAAATACTCTTAATCGTTCTTTTGTAGTTCTTACTCCAATACCTGTTGTTTTATTCTCAATGATATTTTTTATTTGTAATTCATCCATACCACATCCATTATCCTCTAATGTTAATACAACTTTTTCTTTTTCAATATAAGTAGAAATTCTTATTTTTCCTTTTTCTTTTTTATCTCTAATACCATAAATAGAATTTTCAACTAATGGCTGTAACACTAGCTTTATTATTTCAAATTTACTACACTTAGTATCTAGGTCATACTCAACCTCAAACATGTCTTGATATCTTATATTCTGAATTATTAAATAACTTTTTACAGTTTTTATCTCTTCTTCTACAGTTATGATATCTTTTCCATTATTCAAACTTGTCCTATAAAACTTTCCTAAAGCTTTTATCATTTCATATATTGTTTTATTTTTTCCTGATAAAGCTAAGGAATTAATAGTATCAAAAGTATTATATAAAAAATGAGGTTTTATTTGTGACATTAACAAATTTAATTCTGTTTGTCTTTTCAACTTTTCATCTTGTCTTATTTTATCTAAAAGCGAATTAATTTGAGAAATCATAATATTATAGCCTTTTTTCAGCTCTCCTACTTCATCATTATAAGTTTTTATGTTAACAATATTAAATTCACCACTTTCAATATCTTTCATTGATTCACAAAGCTTTTTTATAGGTTTTGTAATGAATTTAGATATTATTATTGACCCAATAATAATTAATATGAAATTTATAACACTAAAATATATAAGAAAATATTTAATATACTTTGTTTGCTCAGGTAGTTCATTATATTGCATTACAGTAATTAATCTCCAGTTATAATTTGGAGTCTTAAGACTTGATATAAAATAATCTTGTTTATCCACTCTTTCCTCTGAAAATCCCACTTTGGAATCCGAGTAATTATCCTTTTCCGTTCTATTTAATATTTCAATACTAACATCAGGTTTTATTATTAATTCATCCATCTCATTTTTTATAATTAACTTGGTCCCATATTGGTTACCCAATTTTAAACTTAAATTATAAAATGCATTTTCATCTATATTTATAATTAGCATACCAATTTTTTGACCAGTATTTATATCGTTTATTACTCTTATAAGGGATACATAGTTATTTCCATTGCCTTCAAAAAATCCTCCACCATTTAACTTTAAAATATAACCGCCTTTATTATTTAGTAACTCATCATACCATTTACAGCTTTTAATTTTTTCAAGCTCAAAATTCTTATAGAAAACATTTTCAGAATAATATTTATTTCCATTATTATCTAATATATATATGGATGATATATTAGAATTAAAGTTCGTGAATTGTATTAAGTAATTACTAATATCATCATATTCAGATGCTTCATTATAATTCTTTTTCAATGTATTTTGAACGTTATAACTTGATATAATCATCTTTGATGTATCATTTACATTATCAATTATCATACTAGTGTTAACTTCTGCACTCTCTAAAACCTCAACCGAACTTTGTTTCATCTTCTCTAGACTATATATCTTATTAATTTTATTATATGTAAAATTAAGTATAATCGTTGAAAGTATGAAAATTATTGAAAAATATATAATAATTTTTATACTTATTTTTGAATTTAAGTACTTATCTTTCCAATTGTTTAATCTAAATTTATTATACATATCAATCATATCCTCATTATTCTATATTCTCCATTTGTTTTGCAAAGTCTTCTGGATTTATTTGCCCCTTAAATAATTGATGTACTAATTCTTTATATACATCTCCCTTTTCTTCACCTAAGTAAATATCCTGATATAACGTATATGATGCATCACTTGCTATCTTTTCTAATTCCTCTGAAAGATTATTTATTTTACTTTTATCATCATTATACTTCCAAGCTGGTAATCCTGAACCAAATTCAAAATACTTTTTTGATAAAGTTTCAGATATGAATTTTGCTGCATCAACAGCCTCTTTTTTATATTTTGAATTATTACTTATCATCAAAGTGTCTACTGCTCCACCCACGAATTCTTTATCATTTCCTTGAGCTCCATTTATTATTGGAAATTCCTTAACAATAACGTTATCCTTCACAGAAGGCTCCATATTTTTTAATTCTCCTATAAACCAATTTCCTGTATAATACATAGGTATTTCTCCTTGTTTGAATAGAATTTCAGATTCATCTCTTGTAAGTTCCAAATTCGACTCATTGAAGGCTTTCAGATCTATTAATTCCTTTAATTTATAAGCAGCTTTTAATGTTGTATTTTTTTTATTTGTGCCTGTATGAGCATCATTAGGTCCGCCTAGTCCACCCTCTCGCAATGCTAATATATCGTAATAAAACATTCCAGTCCAAGTGTCTTTTTCCCCTACCAATAAAGGTGTTATACCTTTATTTTTAAAAGCCTTAACAGCATCTAAAAATTCATCATAGTTATCTGGTATTTTAATATTAGCTTCACTGAAAAGTTTTGTATTACAATAAAATGTTCCAACTGATAAATCAACCGGCAATCCATATATATTATCTTTATAAGTTACGTTATTCAGCATTCCATCATTAATTCTATTCTTTGTATCATCATCAAGATATTCATTAAGGCTTAATACTTTTCCAGATTCTATAAATGGTTTACTAAAACCACCTCCCCAAGAATAAAATATATCCGGTAACTCATTTGTAGCAAAAGCAGTTTTTATTTTCGTTTTATATCTTTCATTTTCTACAGTTTCAATCTTAATTTGAACATCAGGATTATTCTTGTTCCATTCTTCTACTGTTTCTTCAACAATTTTTCCATTAGCTTCTTTTGACGTTTGCGACCATATATGCCACATTGTTAATGTTATCTTTTCTTTATTATCTATATTATTTTTAGAACTTAAAGAGCAACTATCTAAATTAATTAAGAGTATTAACATTATAAAAAATGTAAATATTCTTCTCATAATCATCCCTCCTAGCAAATACTAGTGCTTAATCATTTACAGAGTTAATCAAGTATTCAATATAGTTATTATCTTTTAAATTAAATGATTTATATTCCTTAACTAAATATTAAACTTGTTAACTATTTCATTTAAGTTTAAAGCTAATTCGCTCTGATTTTCTGCATTAATGGCAATCTGTTCTACTTCACAAGTTACTTCATTTATACTACTTAATATATTTCCAGAATTATTTTGAGATTGCTCTATATTAACTATAAAGTTTTTCATTGTATCGCTTACTTTATTCACATTCGTATTTATTTCTTCAACCATAGTAGCAATTTTCTCAGACATTGTATTAATAAATTTAGCATCATTTTCATAACTTTTACTAGATTCTATCATAAATTCATAATCTCCATTTACATCCTTTTCTATATACTGTAAAATACCTTTTGAATTTTCTGACAGATAATCAAATACATTTTTTATTTCCTCTACAATTTGATGAATACCACTTACTGTAGATATAGATTCTTCTGCTAGCTTTCCAACTTCATCTGCAACAACAGAAAAGCCTCTACCAGCTTTCCCTGCTCTGGCGGCCTCTATACTTGCATTTAATGCTAAAAGATTTGTTTGTGACGCAATATTAACTATAGATCCCGTCAAGTTCTGTATTTCCTTAACTATTTTTCCTCTTTCTATAGCTTCCTTAATTTTTTCATTCTTTTCTTCATATATCTTTTTTGATGCTTGTCTAGATGCTTGACTTTTTTCCATTATATAATTAGATTTAGTTTTTATATCTATGGATTTTTCAACTTCTTGACTCACTATTTCAGCTAAATTATTTATATTGGTATCAATTTTTTGAATTGATGAAACAAATTTTTCAGTTGATGCATTTGATTGCTGTGCTCCCATAGCTATTTCATTTGTTGATTCATTTATATAAAAAAGTTTAGAGCTTATTTCTTGAACGGATGCTGCTAACTCTTCAGATGAAGCAGATAATTCAGTTGAATTATCTAAAATTATCTTTATAAGTTTTTTTATATTTGTCAAAGCAGTATTAAGGGCAATTCCAGTCTGTGCAAACTCATCTTTTCCAACAATCGTTATTTTTTCTGAAAAGTTATATTGTGCAAGATTGCTAGCATAATCTTTAATTCTATTTAATGGTATCAATATATTTCTTGTCATAGAAAAACCTAGCACTAACGTAAAAAATAATCCGATTATTATACAAGTTGTTATTTCTATCTGAACATTTTTATGTAAATTTATGTTATTATTATTTTCCTCTTTAGCATTAAATGAACTGTAATCTATTAATTTAGTTAATGATGCCACTACCTTGCTTCGTGATACCTCTAAATTTTTATACTCTGCCAAATCTGTATCATATTTATTTGTATTAATAAATTGTAACATATTATTGCTTTTTTCTTTATATCTTTCATAATTTTCATTAAAGTTAGAAAGTTCTTTTTTTTGATAATCATCTAAATTTAATTCAGAATACTTTTCTATGAGTAAATCTCCTTGTTCAAAGCTACTTGAGACATCAGCATTCAATTTTTTTATCATTAATTCATCTTTTTCATAACTTAAGCTTAATATACTATTATTTATTGTCAATGAATTTTCATTTATTTTGTGTAAAATATCTACGGATGTGAACTCAGTATCATACATAATATTTGACGCAATATTAATTTTTTCTAAACTTCTTAACCCTATATTTCCTACCAATGCAATAATTATAAACAATAATGCATACGAAAATGTTAATCTCTTTCCCACCTTAAAATTATTCCAAAATGTTAATCTTTTTCTCGTCTTAAAATTACTCCAAAATCTCATACTTTAAAACCTCCTACAAAAATCTACTTCCTAAACTATGTATTTCGTACAATTTTCAAAATTATCAAAAAATTGGGCTTTATTATAATTATATAATAAAGCTTAGGGACTTGATTTCATCTACTCTTTAGATATTCACTCGCTCTTACCATTGGAAATACTTATTTAAGCAAAATTCAAATTATTCACATCGTAATATTACATATAAATGCTTAATTAGATAATAGTAAAAAGGGCAATCCAGTAAAAATATACTACAGTAGACCATCTTAGACCTGAATATGTAAAACAAAGTAACTTTCTTTATATCACATACCAAATAAATGTTGCCATTTACTATTCTAATACTTCTATACTACTAGAGACATATTAAACATCTGAATTAACCCTTTTTAATTTTGAATTTTATTTATATTTAATTATTATTTTGTTTCAGTTGTAAATTGTTTTTGTTTTTCTTTTCCGTAGTCAACAATTTTGTCTGAAGTTACCCATTGAACTGACACTGGATAAACGTCATCTACTTTTTCACCTTTTATTTTCTTATCTAATGTATCTATTATTGTTTTTCCAATTGCATAAGAATCTTGGTCAACAATACCTGATATTAAATTGTTACTTATACCATTTTCCCAAGTTGGAGTATAGTCAAAACCAAAGTGATATATACTTCCAGCCTTACCTTGAGATTTTATAGCTTCCATTACACCTGTGTCTGGACCTTCTGATCCTAATGAGAATACAGCTACCATATCTGGATTTGAAGTTATTTGACCTTCTAATTGTCTTTTTGATTCTGCTGATTGATCATTATCTTGAATTGGTTCTAACCATTGGAAATTCTTTGCATCTGCTCCCATGATTTTTTCAAAACCAGCTTTTATTCCATCTTGTCTATATGTCATCGTTGTTTGAGTTAAGTTTACAGCTGCTAACCCAATTTTACCTTTTGTGATACCCTTTTCTTTTAAATATTTAGCACCATTTTCTCCAAGTTGTTCCCCTGCTAACTTATTATCTGTTCCTATATAAGATGTTCTATTTTCCTTTGTTTTTACATCTGCATCGAAAGTTACTATTGGAATCCCTTTATCGTTTGCTTCTTTAACTTTCTTATCAAACATATCTGGGTCCATTGGAGCAATTGCTATTCCTGCTGCTTTATTTTTTATAGCTTCATCTAGAAACCCTAGATGCTTTTCATTTTTTTGTGTTTCATTTGGTGGTGAAGTTTTAACTACTAACTCATATCCTAATGCCTTAGCCTCGTCTTCAGCTGCCTTTTTCATCGGTGACCAGTAAGCTCCTGTATCAACTATTGGAATAAAGTAAATAACTTTTTTTCCACTTGTACTTGCTGTTCCCCCTGTTTGTGTCTTTGTTCCACACCCTGCTAAGCTACTAACAATAAGTACTGTTGATAATAACGCAATAATTTTCTTCTTCATAAAATTTTTCCCCTTCCGTAATTTCAAATTTTATAGATATGTTTTTATTTTTTTATGAAACTTTATTCAGTAAATTCGTAAATTATTAACTGCCTAAAATCTACTGAATTAAGCTTAAATAACACTTTAGTATTAATCTTTTTTCTTAAATAGACTTCCTTTTCTATAGAAATCTACAACTATAGCAAGTATTATAACAGCTCCAGTGACAGCTTGTTGTAAGAATGAATTAATTCCTAAGATAGCTAGTCCACTTTGGAATACTTGTATAGTAAATATTCCGACCATAGCACCTCCTACTGTTCCTATTCCTCCTCCAAATTGAACTCCACCCATGATGGCACCTGCTAGTGCAAATAAATCCGGTCCACTTACTTCACTTGGCGCACCTACATTAATACTAGACATTAGTAATATACCAGCTATTGCAGCCAAAACGCCCTCAATTGCATATACTTTTATAATATGCTTATTTACATTTATTCCTGATAACCTACCTGCTTCTTTATTTGATCCAACCACATAACAATATCTACCGAATCGTGTATTCTTCATTAAATAGGCGATAATTATGATTATTATGAAGAATACTACAGTATTAGTATGTATTATTGATATACCAACTTCTGTATTTGAAAGATTGTAAAACCAATCTGGAACTCCTTTAATATAAATTCCATTTGTGAAGAATAGTATTAATCCCCTTACTAGGTAGGTAGTACCCATAGTAAGTATAAAAGATTCTAGTTTAAATTTTGTAATCAATATTCCATTAAATAATCCCCAAAATCCTCCTGCCAATAAACCTCCGATAATAGCAATTGGTGCACTTACTCCCTTTACCGCTAAATACGCTACTGTACATCCTGAGAAAGCAGCTATTGCACCTATGGAAAGGTCAACACCACCAGTTACTAGCACCATAGTAAGAGCAACTGTCAATATTCCTACTGTAGGAATTTGTCTAAAAAAGTTTGAAGCATTCGCGGCTCCTAAAAAATCTGGACTTACTATGGAAAATGTTATAATAAGTACAACAAGTACTAGATAGATCGAATATTTTAGAAATAGACTTTTAAAT
>Ga0302161_10000369_pt1 | contig 12075 bp, 10 predicted proteins | sample I_Fen_E2_1_FD_193498 | JGI IMG/M metagenome (GOLD analysis project Ga0302161, IMG submission 193498) | Peat permafrost microbial communities from Stordalen Mire near Abisko, Sweden - I_Fen_E2_1 | ecosystem: Environmental > Terrestrial > Soil > Wetlands > Permafrost | place: Sweden: Abisko...
GAGGCACATATTTGAACTGAACTTACTCCAGGTATTACATCAAATTCCAAATTTCCAGCTAATTTAAGAATTGGTTTTAAAACCCCAGAAAAGCCCGGATCTCCGGTGGAGAGAAGAGCTACATCTTTTCCCTCACATGCCTTTGAAACTGCATAATTAAGCATTTCTCCCATATTATGGACTCCGAGCTCTATTTTATCAGCATCAACTTCTGAAAAAAGTTCGAGAGCCCTTCTACTACCAATTAATATATCAGACGATTCAACAGTACTTATTGCCTTAAAAGTTAAATATTCCTTTGAACCGGGACCTACACCAACAAGATGAAGTTTTGACATTATTTTCCTCTAAAGAATGTTTACAATTAATTATTAATACTAAACAATGATGTTTAATCAATTACTTTTTTTTATATTTATACAATATAAAGAAGGTTGTTCAAGGTTAAATTTATTAAATAATTCTTTTATTCTGATTTTTTATTTTATCGAAATTGTTATTTAACATGGTCTTTTAAATTAGTTTGATAGATTCACAAAATTTAAGGAATGAAAAAATGCTTCAAATCGCTGTAACAGGAAAACCAAACGTTGGAAAATCATCTTTTTTTAATTCCGCGACATTATCAGAAGTAGAAGTTGCTAGTTACCCATTCACAACTATAAACGCTAACAAGGCAGTTGCACATGTTGTAACAGAATGTCCCTGCACAGAATTAGAGATCATATGCAATCCACATAATTCAAAATGTGTTGAAGGCAAAAGGTTAATACCAGTAGAACTTATAGACGTTGCAGGACTTGTTCCTGGAGCCCATGAAGGCCGTGGTTTAGGAAATAAATTTTTAGACGATTTAAGACAAGCGAAAGCATTTATTCATATAATTGATGCTTCCGGATCCACTGATGAAGAGGGTAGGCCTTGTGAACCTGGAACTCACGACCCAATTGAAGACGTGGAGTTTTTAGAGCATGAAATTACAATGTGGCTCTTTGGGATTTTAAAGAAAAACTGGAACAAAATGATCAGAAAAGTAATGTCAGAAAGGTTAGATCTTGCAAAGGTAATTGCTGAACAGTTAAGTGGTACAGGGATAATGCTTGAAGATATAATTGAAGCTAAAAAAGTCGTAGACAAGGATTATGATAAATGGGATGATACTGATATCATAAAAGTACTTGACGAACTTCTTAAAATGGCAAAACCAATGTTAATAGTTGCAAACAAGGCAGATATGCCAACATCTGAGGAGAACATCAAACGATTAGAAGAGAAATACGGAAATGTAATACCTACTTCTGCTGAATCTGAACTTGCACTTATACGTGCTTCAGATGCTGGTTTAATTAGTTATTTTAGTGGTGATTCAGACTTTGAGATACTTAAGCCCGAAAAGCTCACTGAAACCCAAATGAAAGCGTTGAATTATATAAAAGTGCATGTTCTTGATAAATATGGTAGTACCGGAGTTCAGAAAGCACTTAATAAAGCTGTTTTTGATGTTCTTGATATGATTGTAGTATTTCCTGTTGAAGATGAACACAAATTATCAGATCAAAAGGGTAACATTTTACCAGATGCACTGCTAATAAAAAAAGGATCCAAACCACGTGAAATGGCATATGTGATACACACAGATATAGGTGATAGTTTTATGCATGCTCTAGACGCTAGAAGTTGCAGAAGAATTTCAAGTGACCATGAACTAGAAGACGGCGAAATAATAAGTATCATATGTCGCTAGTTGAGATATAATTAAAAAATAAAGATAAATAATTCAACAGATACTATATTTTTTTCTGATTCATTTTATTTTTTCTAAAATATCCCTTGCAGCGATAATACCCGTTGCAGCTGCCCCTACAATTCCTCTGGAAACTCCTGCACCATCTCCAGCACCATAAAGACCATCTATCCTGGTTTTCATGTTTTTGTCCATTTCGAGGCGCATTGCATATAATTTTATCTCAGGAGCGTACAGCAGGGTAGAATCAGAAGCAACTCCAGGCATAACCTTATCCAATGCTTCAAGACCCTCTATAATATCCACTACCACCCTGTGAGGTAGTGCCATTGCAATATCACCCGGAGTTACACAATCAAATGTTGGCACCACGTTACTTCTTTCAAGTCGTCTCCATGTTGACCTTCTACCCTTCCTAAGATCACCTAACCTTTGTAGAATCGGTTTTCCTCCACCAAGGGTGTTAGTTATGGTTGCAATTGAAAATGCATAATCTGAAGTATTTTCAACGGGTTCGGTAAGTTCTAATCTTACTAAAAATGCGAAGTTGGTATTTTCGGATAATTTATCCCTCATTGAGTGGCCATTCACACCCATAAAATCATCATAAACTTCTTCAACAACAAATCCTTTATTACATACACAAAAAGTCCGAACAAAGTCGTCATAAGTCTTAGTAATTATGTGAAACTTGGGATCCCAGTTTATCTTAGTAATTTCATCCATAACAATTTGAGGAAGTTCCACCCTCACACCTACATCAACAGGATTATGTTTCACTGGAATTTCAAGTTTATCAGTCTGATCTGACAGCCATTTAGCTCCAATTCTTCCAGGTGCTGCAATTAAATAGTCACATTTAACAAAAAAATCTCCTTTATTATTTCTGAGTTTAGCTCCTTTTAATCTATCATCCACTATTATATCCGAAACTTCCGTCTCCAACATGAAAAGAACGCCTTTTTCTTCCAATTCTTCTTTAATAGAATTTATTATAGGAGGGGTTTTATCTGAACCCATGTGTCTCTGTACTATGGGTATAAATTTTATTCCTGTAGCTGCTGCTCTCTTAAGTATAGGTGATATTTTGTCGTTATCTGGGGCGTAAAGTTCTTCGGATGCTCCGTGTTTAAGAAATATTTGGTCTATTTTATTAATGATGTTCCAAGCTTCTTTATTACTTACAAATTCTTCAAGATTTCCACCAATATCAGGTCTTAGATTTAGTTTTCCATCTGAAAGTCCACCAGCACCACCCAATCCCCCTGTTATATTACATGGAAGACATTTTCTACAACTTCCATTCATAAGAGCTACACAGGTTCTTTCGTTTAAAGCCCTGCCTTTATCTACCACAACGACTTTAAGTTTGTCTGCCAATTCATTGGCTGCAAAAAGGCCTGCTGGACCGGCCCCTATAATTAAAACATCACATTTCATAGTGAACATCACCTAGTTTCTTTAAATTTTATCCAAAACAATTTTTATATTCTATTATTTATTATAGAAACACTATAAAATTTAGCAATAATTTCATTTCCACAAGAGAGAGACATGCATTTCCAGTGTATCAAATGTAAAATGAAAATAAAAACTCTATAGATTCAGACATCCATCCTTAAATTTATTCTTTTAAATGGTTTAACATACAATGAATGGTTTTTATATATATTTTTAAATGAATAAGCAATTATAAATACGCCATTTTCCATTGCACTTCCTAATGCAGATGAAAAATCTGGATCCATGGCAGTGTTAGGAGTGAATTCCGTTGCATCATTCCTTATTATCAGGAAAAGTGCAGCTGCCTTAAATCCGTCGCCAATTGAATGACTTAACTCTTCAAGATGTTTTTTACCCCTTAATGTTGGTGCATCAGGAAATTTAGCGAGACCCTTTTCTACAAGTGTGCATCCCTTAACTTCAAGAAGCATCTTAAATTTTTCTTGGTTGGTCAGAAGGAAATCTATCCTACTTTTACCATAGGTGTACTCCCTTCTCAGTATAGAATAATTTGAAAGTTCTTTTATCAGTCCAGATTCAATAAGATCTGCTGCAATGTCACTGTGAAATCCAGAATTTATTAATACCCAAATATCCTTATTAAAAACCGCAATAACATCGTATTTTGTTTTCCTTTTAGGATTGGGTGCGGCTTTTCTGAGAAGAAGCTTAGCTCCATGGATTAAAAGCTCTTTAAGCCTGCCAGGATCTCTTAAATGGGCTGTTTCATTTAAACCAGGTTCTGTTTCAAATACTACAACAAATCTATTAGGACGTTCTATAAATTTTCCATGGATCAGGTTAGATATTATCATTTAAACTACTTATAATTGGTGATTTATAAATTCAACTGATCAACTGCTTCAATTAAATCATTTGCATGTACAAAAGTTGTTTTATAGGGTTCGAACAGGTAGGTTTCGTAAACCATAGTGTGAATACCAGAATTTATTAATGGATATATAACGTAAGGTCCGCTTGTTGGTCCTTTTTCTAGTGGAGGAATATAAAAACCCGCCCATGAAATTTTATTTATTATCTGGAAAGCAATGTTTTTAGAAATTTTGTCATTCAGAGGAACATCAAAAAATCTCTTTTCTTTATAATTACCCCTATTTGAATGCACATCTACTACTAAGTTGAATTTTTTTGTGAGAATATCTGGAACAGCATATTTATAAGCAAGTAACTGACCATTAATCCTTCCATCATTATAATCAGAAGCATTACGTGTAACTTTAACGACGTATATATAATAACTGTATTTAAAAGAGTTTTCATGAGTTAATAAAGCCTCTAAAATTGCCATGTGTGATTTATACTCTAATGGATGTACTCCAACAATGTAGGCTATCTTAACATCTGAATCCTTGTTTCCATATGGTCCTCCCCTAATAACGTACCCATAATCTGTATTTCCCAGTATCTGAGTGTATGATGATGGTTCAAATTTGAAGAAATCTGAAATTTGAAGTTCCTTTGAACTATTTTCACCATTATAAACTGAAAATCCAATTAATCCAATTATTAAAAGAATTACAAAGATAAGATTCCTATCCAACTTCATCACATCTTTACAGTAGTATGAAATTAACTATCCTTCTACCGATTTTATAATTAATAGTATGTTAATGATTTGTTAAATAGCACAAAGATAAAATGAAATTATCATAATTATTTTGATAAATTTATTGCCAATAAAATGGAGTAAAGAACTTATTAAGGTTAAAATTATATCTATAATTCCAATTCAAAATAATTAATTATCATAATAAAAATTTTTATAAACTTTATCAGGGGTGATAAATTTGCATCCAAGACCAAGCCCAATTGCAGCTTCGTTATACACATTACGCGATATGAATGCTGATGTGATCATATTACACGGCCCACACGGCTGCTGTTTTAGAACAGGCCGCCTTCTAGAAAATGATGGTGTCAGGGTCGTGACAACAGCAATGTCCGAAAATGATTTCATATTCGGTGCATCAGGAAAACTTGAAGAAACACTACATAAGGTGGATGAAATGTTCTCACCAAAGCTTGTTGGAGTTGTTGGAACATGTGTGAGTATGATTATTGGTGAAGATATGAAAGAAGCTGTTAAAAATGCCAATATTAATGCAAAAGTACTTACAGTTGAATCACATGGAGGTCTTGGAGAGGGGGATAACACAGAAGGAGCTATAGCAGTTTTGAATGCTGCTTCAAATGAAGGAGTTATCCCAATAATTGAAATGGAACGCCAGAATAAAATGCTCCAACTAGCTACTGAAATCGAAAAAACTAGAGGAATGGCACAGGGAGGATACATAAAACCATCATATGGTGACAACAAAGTAAAAGTAGCCAAAATGCTTCTTGAATCTTATGAAAAGGGAGATAAAATAGCATTGGTACTTAATGCTAAGAAAGAAACATCTTATCTTTTCTCGGATATATTGAAAATTCCATTTGAAAAAGTAAACCCAAATAACAAGGTAACTATTATAGCAAACCTCGACGAAGGGGTGGGACTTCCACGAATAAGGCAACATGCAGTGAATATCAAAAATGAGCTTTCAAAAAATGGAATAGTTATTGATGAACTTACAGGAGGTCTTGACGAGTATCCCATAACAGGAAAGGTGGCAGTAAAAATTTTGAACCAAAATAAATTTGATATGATAGTTGTAGCAGGAGTTCCACATGCCTTGCCTATAGAAGAAGTGGAAACAATATCAATAGCTGTTACAGACGGCCCTAGACTGGTTGAACCTCTAAAGAAATTGGGATACACCTATGTAGTTACAGAACTTGATGCCCATGCCAAAACACTAGGAACAAACCGGATTGTACCATCAGATTTTGGAGATGCCCTAAAAGGGTTGATGGATATTTGAAGAATTTTTATATATAATAGATTTAATAGTATAGCCATATTAATAAAATCATTTTAAATTTGTAAGGTGATATTGATGACGAGAACCATTGGAATGATACTCTGTGGAGGCTTTGGAAAGAGGTTAAGACCTTTAACCGAAACAGTTCCTAAACCACTCATAGAGATTAAAGATGATTATACCATTTTAGACAAACAACTCTTTGACTTTAAAAATGCAGGAGTTGACAAGGTACTTCTTTTAACAGGATTTTTAAGTGAAAAAATTCGTGAAAGATATGGAGAAGAATATAAGGGTGTTGAGATTGAATATATCGTAGAAGATGAACCCCTAGGAACTTTAAATGCTATTAAATTAGGTATGAAACATCTTAAAGATAATGAACAGTGTGTTATAAGAAACGGTGATGTTGTAGCTGATCTGAACATTAAAAAAATGATAGAACAGGGCCAAAAATCAGATTACCCACTTTCAATATTTATCACAAAGATGGTTTCACCTTACGGAATTGTGGATATCAGTGGAGACAGGCTAGTTTCATTCAAAGAAAAGCCTGTGCTTGATTATTATATAAACGGAGGAGTCTACTTTTCGAAAGGAGAAATAGATTTCGGCAGTTTTGAAGTAGGAGACATAGAAAAGACAGTGTTTCCGATGCTAGCTAAGGATAACAAACTAGGTTATTACAAAGAAGATGGACTATTCTGGATGGCAATAGACACATCAAAAGAGCTTGAAGCAATTAAAAAGGAATATGAAAATAGAGAAGATAAGCCATGGGGATATGAGAAGATCCTTATTAACACTGAAAAATATCTGACCAAGGAACTATTTTTAAGGGAAGGTTACCAGACTTCTTTCCATTACCATGCCCATAAAGATGAAACAATGTACATAGTCACCGGTGCAGGTTACATTGAATTTAAAGATCGAAAGGAATACTTTGGAATAAATGACACCATTAGAATAGAACCCGAAGAAAGACATTCTATAGTGGCTATGGAAAACACAGTTCTGCATGAAATTTCAACACCCCACTTGAATGACACCATTAGGGTTAAAGATTATTACATGACCCGATAGAACTCATTTAATTTTCAATTTAGATGAAAATTTGAAAGTAGATAATAGTTGTTTTTGGTAGGATAAACATGATAACTATCATAGATTATGGATCTGGAAACCTTAAAAGTATAAAAAATGGTTTCAAAAAGATCAATGCCAATGCAATTATTTCATCTTCATTAAAGGATATAGATGATGCTGAAGCACTTGTACTACCCGGAGTGGGTGCTTTTGGAAATGCCATGGAAAATCTTGATAAATATGAAAACTCCATTGAAGACCATATAGCTACTGGTAAACCATTTTTAGGAGTTTGTCTTGGGTTACAAGTTCTTTTTTCCACCAGTGAAGAAAGTCCGGACATTCCCGGTCTTGATATTTTTCAAGGAGAAGTTTTACACTTTCCAGATTCTGTGAAGGAAAATGGGCTCAAAATACCCCAAATGGGGTGGAATCAATTAGAAATTAAAACCCAATGCCCTATATTAGATGGAGTAAACAATAATTTCATGTATTTCGTTCACTCTTACTATGTAAACCCCGAAGACAGGAATATAATTGCAGCAACAGTTAATTATTGTATTGACGTTCCTGCTGTTATTTGTAAGGAAAACATTTTTGCAACCCAATTTCACCCTGAAAAAAGCGGTGAAAAAGGGCTTCAGATACTTAAAAACTTTGTTAAATTGGTACAGTGAAATCAAAGTTTTCCAGTCGATGGGCAGGTAATCTAAAAATAAAATATTCTTATTAATTTTTCAACTATAAGTATTAATATTTCAATCATAAAACAAATACACAAAAAGGTGTGGTAAGTGGATATAGAAGGTTTTGTAAGACGTAAAATCAAATATGAGGACGAAATTACCGTCCAGAAAACCATAGCAAGTAAGATATTAGAATACAAAGATGTTGATTATGAAAAAGCCGATGCTATGGCAGCTGCTGTTATTGAAGAAGTTAAAAATACACTCAAAATTGATTCGTACCCTGATGAGTTCATGAGGTACATCATTAAATATCCTGAATCTAAGGTATCCATGGGTGAAATAGGTGTTGGATCAAGAGGTGCAGGCGATTTCTTTGTACATAGAAAAATAGCAGAAATTGTTTCAAGTACCAAAAGCAGTGCTTTCATATCACCATCAGCACAGGACGATGGAGGAGTAGTTAAAGCAGAAGTAGGCAAGAAAGATGTGTATGTAACAACAGCCGTAGATGGAATCCACTCCCGGCTTAGTGAATATCCATTTCTTGGCGGATTTCATGTGTCCCGGGCCACTTTACGAGATGTTTGTGTTATGGGTGCAGATCCAATTGCGATGCTCAGTGACCTTCACCTAGCAGATGATGGAGACGTTGGAAAACTTTTTGACTTCACAGCAGGAGTTTGCGCAGTATCGGAACTTGTCGATGTACCACTTGTAGCCGGTAGTACACTCAGAGTAGGAGGAGACATGGTCTTAGGGGATAGGTTAGTAAGTGCTGTCGGCGCTGTTGGAATATCGGAGTATCCACCAACTGCAAGAAAAAGAGCTGAAGCTAAAGATGTTGTGCTCCTTACAGAAGGTTCAGGTGGTGGGACCATCTCAACTACTGCCATATACCATGGAATGTTCGATGTAGTATGGGAAACTATGGATATAAATTTTATAAAAGCATCTGAGGCCATATTCCAAGCAGGACTCCTGCCTGAAGTACATGCTATGACAGATGTTACCAACGGCGGACTAAGGGGAGATGCACACGAAATAACCAAAACAACCGGTCTTGGACTGACGTTCTATGAAGACAAAATAAGAGCCATGGTTAATCCCAAAGTACTGGATATGTTAGAAAAACTAGATATAGATCCTTTAGGTGTTTCTGTGGATTCATTGATGATAATAGCTCCTGAAGACGTTGCATCACGTGTTAAAAATGCTATATCTAAGACAGGTGTTAGAATTGATGAAATCGGATTCGTTGATCAGACAGGCGTCTCAAAACTGATCAAAGAAACAGGAGAAGAGGAACTAAAACCTCTATTCAGGGAAGCAGCCTATACTAAGATAAAAAAGGTTGTGGGCGATATAGAACCCGAAGATTTCCAATCTATGAAAGAAAAAGTTCAAAAAGCAGCAGATAATGCCATAAAAAAGAAGGATAAAATTGTAGAAACAATTAATGAAAGATAATCCCAAATGACCAATTCACACATCTAAAATAAGTAAATGATGGTGGTATTGATGATAAATGAAGATAATGGAATTTTTTTCAGCATAGAGACAGCATTGGGACTAATCCCCATTATAATAATTCTTATGACCATTTCAAATACAAATATTGATTATACTGATTCTTATATAGAAAAACAATATTTTCAAAAGGCACAAGATACAGCGGAACTAATGGACCAGAACACCGAAAATAATGGTCAGACTCTTTTAGAAGAAGTCGCCACATCACTATCAGAAAACCCAGACAAAATGAAGGGAGCAGAATCTGCAAAGAATATTATTGACCTTTTCTGAAAAAAACCCTTGGAAAAATGAAATACAACCTAGTAGAGATATATTACCTCAAAGGGAGAGAAATAATCTCCAATGGAAATTTAAAAGATGCTAAAATTGTTGGTTTAGCTGTAAAATGCTGTGGAAATTATATATTTAAGTTATACGTATGGGAATAGGAATCGATTTGAATTCACCTTATCACTGTGTTTTCAAATTTCTGAATGGATTTTTTTAATTAAAAGGGGTAATCTATGGATAATCTACAGAAACTTAAATCTGAAAAAAAGTTTGCAAATTTCATTTCATCTGTTACACATCCACCACTTGTATCAATTCCAACCTTTGCAATCATAAACTATTTTCTCTTGGGGTTTATGCATTCCCTAGCCATAACTGGAATATGTTGGATATTTGGGGCGTTTCTTCCTATTTTAACTTCGTTGATTCTAATAGAAAAAATGCATACCGATATTGATATTACCGATCGGACTAAACGGACTTTGCCCCTGTTTTATGCAGTATGCTCTTATTTAATAGGATTTTTTATATTATTTGTTTTAAGTGCTCCTTCATTAACAACTGCGTTAATGTTCATTTACTTCTCAAATACTCTGATTATACTGTTCATTAATTTGTCATGGAAGATAAGCATCCATGCTATGGGTGTTGCTGGTCCCACAGTAGCTCTAGTCTATTTGTTCGGTTTCCCTGGCTTAATTTTTGGCCTTATAATTCCGTTGGTGATGTGGAGTCGGGTCAAACTAAAAAAACATACTATTTCCCAAGTTCTAGCCGGCGGAATGGTGGGTATCATCTTAACAGCAGTACAGTTGTATTATATTGTACCGGCAATTTGAAATTCAATATTCTTTATTGGTTTATAAATTCTAATTAAAGGTCAAATTTAAATAGAAAAAAAATTAATTGATATAATGTTGCTTTAATTCTTGTTTTTTAATATTTTGGAATGAAAAAATTCAAGAATAAGCCCTGATAGTGTAGCGGATATCACGTAGGATTGCGGATCCTATCACCCGGGTTCGAGTCCCGGTCAGGGCATTATTTATTTTATATTTATACCAAATTTTCGTATATTCTTTATTTTATAAACGTTGAATATGGTTATGCAAACTTGCAGCTAGAATTTAATCCTCTTCTTAAATAACTGAAATCCTTATTTTTATTTAACACAATACTTCTATTCCATCTTTTGTCAGTTTTAGGATAATCCTCTCTGTAATGAGCTCCTCTGCTTTCACGCCTTAAAAGTGCAGATTGTGTAACGAGAGATGCAATAGTTAGCATGTTTTCAATTTCAAGTGCATCTAGAAGATTTTTATTGAACCCAGAACCTTCTGGGACGTTCATATCCAAAGATTTCAATTTAAGTTCTTCAATTTTATTTAATGCAATTTTAAGACCTTTTTCGTTTCTTATTATTGCAACGTTTTCCCACATAGTCTCCATTAGCTCTGTTTTTATTTCATGAGGATAAATATCACCATTCTTAAAGATATTACGAATTCTCTCCTCTTCTAAGTTAATATGAGCTTCGTTGAACTCAAATTTATTTGATAGGGCATTTTTAGCTGCAGACTCTCCTGCACGTTTTCCAAAGACTTGTGTGTCTGCCAGTGCATTTCCACCCAATCGATTAGCACCGTGTATCCCCCCTGAAGCTTCACCAACAGAGTATAGATTACCAACGGTGGTTTCACATCCTGGTTTGATCCTTGATCCGCCCATGAAATGGTGTGCTGTTGGTGCAACCTCCATTGGTTCCTCTCTAATATCGACTCCCACATCCATAAATTGAAGTAACATTGTTTCTAGCTTCTCTTCAATAATCTCATGAGGAAGATGAGTTACGTCTAGATAAACGCCACCATTGGCTGTGCCCCTACCTTCTCTGATCTCGTTGTATATTGCTCGTGATACAACGTCGCGAGTAGCAAGTTCTCCTCTTTCATCATATCTAGTCATAAATCTTTCCATATTAACATTGAAGAGTTTTCCACCTTCACCACGTACAGCTTCGGTTACCAGAACTCCTTTTCGCGACTCAGGATATAACATTCCTGTAGGGTGAAATTGAATCTGTTCCATGTCAATTAGATCAGCTCCTGCATTGTATGCTAAACAGTATCCATCTCCTGTTTTCTGCATTGCATTTGATGTGACTGGATAAAGCCATCCTGCTCCACCAGTTGCAATTATGGTTGATTTGGCCTTGAAAATTATGATATTTGAATTCCTTAGTGATACACCACACGCACCGATCACTCGTTTATTCCCGTTATCCATTATGAGGGAAGTTACCATTATCTCATCGTAAGTCTCAATTTTTTGCCGAATTACTTCTTCTTTGAGGGCCATCATCATTTCA
>Ga0302161_10000377_pt1 | contig 11931 bp, 11 predicted proteins | sample I_Fen_E2_1_FD_193498 | JGI IMG/M metagenome (GOLD analysis project Ga0302161, IMG submission 193498) | Peat permafrost microbial communities from Stordalen Mire near Abisko, Sweden - I_Fen_E2_1 | ecosystem: Environmental > Terrestrial > Soil > Wetlands > Permafrost | place: Sweden: Abisko...
ATTTGCAAGAGCTAAGTTTTCTTTTCCTTGTTTAACCCATATAACAGCATTAAGTATTTCAGGTAACTCTGTAGCTACTGGACTTAAAAATAAAGCAACAATATGGGCTGGAATACCAAGCGATATACTAAAGGTGTTTAAGTTATGTACAAATAATTGTGAACCAATAAATATTAATGTTAGTGAAAATAGAGTCTGAAACAAGATAATTGATTTTTTAGGATTTAGATTTTTAGGAGCAAACTTCAAAGGCTCCAGTTTTTCTTGTATTTCTTCAGTTTCTGCACTCATTTCAGTAAAAAAGTAGAATCCATAAGCTATGAAAAACAAAACTCCTAACCAAGGTTTAATTGTAAATGCAACAAACCCCAATCCAACTTTGAATATAAAAATAAATAAAAACCAAAGCTGGTCACGTCCTAGTTTTCTTCCATCAATATTAATGTGACTTCCAAGTTTTCGCTTGTTGCGAAAGATAATAATACTTATTCCTACAACAGCATAAGCAAGTGTGCTTAAAACAAGAGGTCCCCCAAGAGCTGCTCCAACTCCTATGTCCTTTTGACTTGAATTTGCTCCAAAAACTACTGCAATAAAAGTTACAACACTTTCCGGTAAAGCGGTACCAAAAGCTGCAAGAACAGTTCCTACAGCATTTTGTGAAATATTAAATGCCTTGCCTACCCATTCAATAGCATTTACGAATAATTCACAACTAAAATAAATTAAGAGTGCTGCAATAAGCATAATTAGAATTGTGATAATCATTTTTCATCCTCCTTCCATAATATGTAATATAAATAAAAAAGACCTTTGGCGTATTATAAAAATACGCCAAAGGTCTTTTTTCGCACTTTTGCGGATAATGCCAGGCTTTAGGCCAATATGTTGACATTATCTAATAAACTACTCCCCTTTGCCAATATAAAAGCAAATATATTGAATAACTATCCTAAAATATATCATAGTTATTATATAATGTCAATTATAGATAGAAACTTAACTTTATTATTTATCAATATACATTATTAATTGTTATAATAAAATCTTTTTTTGTGCCTTTTGTTTTATGCTCTAATGTCACTATCCTACTATTGTGGCTTAATTATCACATATTTTGTAAATACCGCATTTTTTAATTTCAAAAATTATGATTATTAATTTATTTTCTTTTGCATTTATAAACTCCTAATTTTAAGTTTTAGTATAAATAAATAGAGATATATGATTTAGTTCATATATCTATTGTTATCTAATTTATAAAATATTAAGCAGCTTTTTATTCTTAAATAAGATGAATAAACTCCAGCTAAAAATATCACATATAGTAAACAATTTAGTACTAGTTCCAAATTATAAGATCTAAAGCATTTATAGATACAAACAATTCCAGGGATAATAAAAAATATAGCTGATACAACTCGTCCAACTTTATCAAAAACAAAAGGATTATCTGAAGATTTATTATTCTTCATAAATTTTGATGTTATTACAAATTCAGAAAACTTGAAACATATAAAGCCTAAAAACCATAAGGGTAAAATCTTTATGGTTACTAGTGTTACATATGAAATAATTATATATAACAAATCAGCAGACACATCAAGCTTAGCTCCTATAATTGAAACTGAATTCGTTTTTCTTGCAATTCTACCATCTAATAAATCCGAAGCACAGATAGCCAAAAATAATATGATTAAATTCATACTTCTTTCTTGGCCATATATAAATTGTTCAACAATAGTGTAAACAAATAAAAATGACATTATCATCCTTGTTGTTGTAATTAAATTAGGCACAAATTTAATTGTAGATTTCATAAATTCCCTCCTACTATCTATCAATATATTTATTATATATATATACTTTGTTATACATTCTATTTATAAGTTTCACTTACCTTAGAACCTATTCTAACATTTATTTATGTGAATTTTATGTTGATAAGCTTTTTGTTTATACTTATTTTCATTGCTAAAAATATTTGATTTTCTATTTCAAATATTTTATTAGTAATAAATTATGACAAACAAAAACCACCTACATAAAGATGCATTTACATCTCAAATAAATGGTCTTAATCTTTTAACATAGTCTATTTATTCAATTTTAAATTTTTCTTCTTGCAATATCATATTTTTAGTGGTGTCATTTAAACCCATTGATGTATTAGCTACTTTAGTAGATAAATTAGTCATCTCACCAGTAGCTGCTGTTATCTCTTCAGAAGAAGCTGATATTTCTTCAGCTATGGCAGATACACTTTCTACCTTCATCAATATACTATCCTTCTCATTTTTCACTTCTACAACTTCTGTATTGGTTGTTTGTATTTGTGGCATGATGGCCTTGATAACTTCTATAATTTTTCCAAAAGAATTTATAGTTTCATTTATGATATTAACCTGGCTAGAAAGTTCTGAGCCCATATTATTAGTATCTTCAGAAATAGTATCAACATTTTGAGATATCTCAGTAACCAGTTTAGTTATATGTTCTGATGAAGTTTTAGTTTGTTCAGCTAGTTCTCTAACTTCATTTGCCACCACTGTAAATCCTCTACCTGCTTCACCAGCCCTTGCCGCCTCTATAGAAGCATTTAATGCTAACAAATTAGTTTGATCTGCAATTGAATTAATTATATTAGTTATACTATATACTTCTTTTATGTTGGTATTAAAAGTAGTTATTCTCGATGAAAGATTTTTAAATGCTTCACTTATGTCATTTACTGCTTCCATTAATAATCTCATATTATCACCACTCTCTGTGGCAAGATTATTCATCGTTAATGTATTTTTATCTACTTCATTGATGTTGCTTACAATTTGCTCTAATCTATCACTAAAAGTGTTAAGTATATATGTTATTTCCATCAAATCATTAGCTTGAGCATTAATACCACTAGCTACTTCTTGGATAGAGTTAGAGACAGTGCTTGATGAATAAGCCATTTCCTGAGATATATTTGATAGATCATTAGAACCTTTATCTACTTCTAAGGATGTATCTTTGGAAATTTTAAGCATACTTTTTATAGAATTTTGCATTGTATTCATAGAATTAGCCATCTGCCCTATTTCATCTTTGTGAATTAAATACTTTCCATCTATCGTATTAGTAAAATCTCCTGTAGACAATACATTTAAAAACTTAGAAGCATATTTTATTCTTCTAGATAATCTTTCAGCAATTATATAAACTATAAAAAGACTAACTATTAAAAATAATATTGAAGATATTGCTACAGATACTTTTAGAGAATTAAGTTCTGATAATAACTCACTTTTATCTAATATAACTGTAATTGACCAATTTTCCTTCTTCACTGGTGCAAATCCACCATAAGCCTCATTGCCATTAAATGTATATTTACTAAGTCCAGATTCTCCAGCAATCATCTTTTTTTGCATATCTGCAATTCCCTTAAGGCTTGGATCTTTCTCTGCTTCCTTTATTGAATTATACTGGTTTAGTGGCATACTTGAATCCATATAGGCAATGCTTACACTTTTACTATTAATCATATATGCACTTCCAGTTTTTCCAAAAGCAATCTTCTTAATCATCTCGCTTAATTCTAAACCATCGCGTACAGAAACAAGTACTCCAACTATTGAACCATTATTTTTTACTGGTACTGAGTATGTCATAGTCATAGCAGTCTTTTGACTGTTTACTACAGGGTCATCAATATAATCTTCACCAGCAATTGATTTTTTGAAATATATAGTGTCTTTTATATGTTCCTTAGAACCATCAGTATATGTAATATTACCCTCGCTATCTGCATAACCCATTCTTATGCTTCCAGTCCTCTTGGCTTCATTCTGCAGCATATCCATTTGTTTTTCAGTTGTATTTCCATTAATACTTTCTGCCATTAATTCCATTGAATCTAAATGACTATCCAAAGAGGCTTGTACCGTATTTGCAGCTTGAGTAGCTATTTGTGGCAAAGTCTTTGTTATATTCGATACTAAAGCATTAGACGAATTAACATAAGAAATAATACCTAAGCCTCCACTTACAATCATTAACAATATTCCTATTAAAATAATAAGTCTAGATTTAATACTTTTTGTAATCATATTCTCAACTCCTTCGTTCATTAGAATGGTATAAAGTTTTTATACTTACTTTTAATCCATTCTTTATTATTTTAGTGTTTATAAATATAGTACATATTTTCTCACAAAATTCATTATTGTTAATCATTTCTTTATATATTAGATTTGCCTTTTATTTTTCTTTTACTTCCTTTAAGTTTACTCGTCTATGCTTACACATAGAAATCTTTATAAATAAAAAGAAGTATCAAAAACATGTAACGTTCCTGATACCTCTCTTGTTCTTATTGTAATGTATCTTTTACTATCTTTGATACTTCTTTTAAATAATCCTCACGAGTTTCATCAGGAACATATGGAACTGATCCAAAGAAGGTATGCTTTACTTCCTCTATCCCACTAAAATTAAATATACCTTGGTCTGTAGTTTGTTTCATTGAATTATGCATTCCATTTTCAGAATACATTTCATTTGGTGTACCTGTAGTACAGAATAATAAGCCCTTCTTACCTGTTAATAATCCCCTTGGAGATCCATCTACAGCTTCATAAGCAAATCCATACGAAAATACTCTATCAACATATCCCTTCAATATTGCAGGAACTGAAGTCCACCAAACTGGATAAACAAAAGTAATAACATCAGCCCATTTAATATGTTCCTGTTCTGCTGCAATATCTTCTGGTACTTTTCCACTTTGGAATGCTTCAAAATCTGATGGTTTAAGTATTGGATCAAATCCAATTTCATATAAGTCTCTAACTCTTACACTAGCTCCCTTTTCTTCAGATACTTTAACTATAGTATCTACTATTCCCTTTCCAAAACTCTTTTGATTTGGATGTGCAAAAACTATTAAATGATTCATTATTAATTCCTCCCATGTTTTTAAACTATAATTTATTATTTGCTTTGACATCAAAGTATATTTACAAAAAAAATTTGATATCAAAGTATTTATATAAAAAAATTTAAATAACTAAAAGTTATTATAAATTTTTTTTAATATCTTTTCGAAAACTTCTTTATCACTTTCACTTATTCCTCTATACTCAATATCATAAAGTTTTTGTGAAATTTCTTTAAATCTTGGCTCTAACTCCCTTCCTTTTTCAGTTAAAAAAATAATTGTTGATCTACTATCTTTACTATCTTTCCTCGAAGAAATATATCCTAATTTAGTTAATTTATTTACTAAAGCTGTTACAGTAGATCTATCCCTATGAATACTATTAGAAATATCAGTCATAGTGCATTCACCAAGTTTAAATAAGGTTGCTAGAATACCTCCGTGAGATGGCGCTACATCTTTAAATCCTACCTGCTCTAACTCCTTTAAAATAAATTTATTTGCTTTTTCTCTTATTTCACCCATTAAGGCAATTGTGTTATCTGTTTTCATATTTCTATAATACTTTGACATCAAAGTATTGTCAACAATAAATTTTTTTTTAGAACTTTTAGAAAACAATATACAAAGATTTTATACTATTTTCGGTATTTTTGCTATAAATTCAGTTCCCTGGTCTATTCTGCTTTCTACTGTTATATTACCATCATGTGCTTCAATTATAGATTTAGAAATTGTAAGTCCTATTCCTGCTCCACCTGTTAATTTATTTCTTGATTCATCTACCCTATAGAATCTCTCAAATACATATGGTAGGTGAACCTCAGATATACCTATTCCAGTATCCTTTACACTTAGTTTAAAATATTTATTATCTTCAAATATTTTAACTTCTACTTTTCCACCTTTAGGAGTATATTTTAGCGCATTAGATATTAGATTCACTATAACTTGACTTATCTTATCTTTATCTAAATAAGTAATAATGTCATTGTCCTCAAAATTTAAATTTACTCCTTTATTTAGAAATTCTTTTTCAAAGTTTAAAGCTATATTCTTAACAACTTCTCCAATATTAAATTTTGTCTTATTTAATATTAAATTTTCACTTTCATACTGTGCTAACTTTTCCAAATCTCCTACGAGCCGTTTCAATCTTAGTATTTCTTCATGACAACTAGTTAGCCTATCCGTAGTTGGTTCCCATACTCCATCTATCATTGCTTCCATATGACTTTGCAATGTTGAGAGTGGAGTTCTAAGTTCATGTGAAACATCCCTAGTTAGTCTTTCTCTCAATTTTTCTTGTTCATATAGGGAATTCCCAAGACTATTAATTGATGTAGTTAATTTATCTATCTCTTCAATATTTGATTTCTTTTTAATCTTTTGAATATAATTCCCTTTAGAAATCATTTCTGCTATATTTATAACATTTAAAATAGGTCTACTTAAACGCTCAGCCATTAAAAGTCCCAATATTAATGCAAAACATAAGGAAGATATTCCAACGCTTATCAGAATTTTATTCAATGTTTTTGAATACATTATGTCATTCTCATCATAATAAAACGGTCCATAATGTCCTATATTTATAGTACCAACTTGAATGGAATTATTTATTATAGGATAATCATCCTTCGTATATTCTCCCTCCCAATGGGGGAAAAGCGCTTCCATAGTACTAATCAAACGATTTTTAACTTCTTCACATTTAAGGTTATTATAAGTTTCAGCATCCCATATTATTTTACCTGATGCATCTTTTACACTAATAAATAATCCATTTTCAATTGCGCCGACTCCAATACTTTTAATTAAATCGACATTAAAATTCCCCTTATCAGTGTACTGCTGACTTATAGCCCCAACAACAATCTTATTTTCTCTTTGACGCTCCTGAATAACGTAATTTCTAAATTGATTTTCTAGAAAAAAATGTGAAAGAATACTGATAAGTGCCACACATACCATAGTTATAAATATATATGAAAGTGAAAGCCTATTTCTAAGGTTTTTTCTCATTTAGTTCTCCTCCAAACCTATATCCTGTTCCATGGACAGTGATTATATATTGAGGTTCTTTAGGGTTATTTTCTATCTTTTGTCTTAAATTTTTAATATGTGTATCTACATTACGATCATACCCATCATAATCATCTCCAAGTGCAGTACTTATAAGTTCTTCTCTTGTAAAAGTCTTATTAGGATACTTTAACAGTGTCATTAATATTTTATATTGTGTTATAGTTAACGTTATATTCTCACCATTTTTCCGTATATCTTTCTTAAGAATATCTATTATTAAATCATCATCATTGAATGAAATTGTATTAGATAAAGGTACTACTTCTTCATTTAATCTTCTAAATATGACATATATCCGTGCCATAAGTTCCCTTGGGCTAAAAGGTTTAGTTATGTAGTCATCTGCACCCATATGTAATCCTGAAATTATGCTCTTCTCATCAATCTTTGCTGTAAGCATTATAATCGGTACTCTAGATTTCTTTCTTACTATACTACAAATGTCTTCTCCATTCATATCTGGTAACATAAGATCAAGCACTATTAAATCTGGATTAATTCTTTCAAATGTCTCCAGGGCATGTTTTCCATCAAAAGCTTCAAATACTATACAACCTTCTCTTTCCAAATATGATTTTACAACTTCAACTATTTTATTCTCATCATCTACAACAAGAACCTTTTTCTCTTCAAGCATGTTTTTACTCCTATCTGACTGCAAAATACTATGTTTATACACTTAATACTTTTTATATTCTATATTGGTTTTTTATTTGTGTCTACTACAGGATTTGCAATACTTTTAGTTCCTGTTATAGCCTTTTAAAATTATTCAAATCTATCATCAGTTTTTATATTAAATTTAGATTATATCTAAGTAATGAGCTATACTACTTAGACATAATCTTGATTTATGATTTCTTACTATATAGAATAATGATTTATTTTATATTCTCTAAAATATACTTTATTTTTTCCTTGAATCTAACAATATATTCTTTGCTATACCTAGATATATAAAAAACTTCCTATCTAAAGTGAGAATATATACTATAACAGTATCTATTAATGATAATACTAGCTATTATTTTTAGCTTTACTTAACGCATCATTTACTGCCATCATAATTCCCTTACTTGTTAGTGTAGCTCCTGAAACTGTGTCCACACTAGTAGATTGTGTTTCTATAATTTCTTTAGGAACTACATTTAAAGCTTCTTTTCCTTTTGGTTCATTGGCAGATAGAATTTCTACATTTCTTACTTTTCCATTACTTACTGTAACTGAAACTTTTAAGTCAGGATTCTTACCTTGTCCAACTCCTGTGTAAGTTCCGTCTTTATATTTCTCTTGTGTACTATTAGTAGCTGATGATGAATTGTTAATTTCCGCTTGGCTTAAAGCATCATTTACTGCAGCCATAATTCCATTACTTGTCATTGTAGCTCCTGAAACTACATCAACACTTATAGATTGTTTATCTATAATTTCTTTAGGAACTACACTTAAAGCTTCTTTTCCTTTTGGTTCATTCCCAGATAAAACTTCTACATTAGTGATTTTATTATCTTTTATTGTAACTGCAACCTTTAAGTCAGGATTCTTACCTTGTCCAACTCCTGTATAAGTTCCGTCTTTATATTTCTTTCCTTCTGAATTATTTACATCTGAGCTGCTTGTAGATATATCAGTATTATTATTTGGATATTTAGCAATTTTATCGCTCATTACACCACCAATAGAGTATGCTCCTGCAAAAGCAGCAATTGCTATTGCACCAGGTAATAATGGATTAACATTTTCACCACAAATAGTTGCTTTTGTATTTTTTCTAGGACAAACATCTAAACACTTAAAGCAATTTATACATTCTCCACTGCTCACCTTGTCCATTTGATAAAGCTTTATTCCCATTGAACAGTTATTTGTACATATTCTACATGGTCCACATTTATCTCTTAGCTTCTTTATCTTGAAAATTCTAGCTTTTGATAATACTGTGAAAACAGCTCCAAGAGGACAAAGATATCTACAGAAAAATCTTTCTATAAACACTGCTCCAACTACTATTATTCCTAATATAATAAATCCACCAGTATATACTATTATGGAACCAGAAATATTATCAACTTGAGCAAAAGCATCCCAAGGACTATAGCTATCAAATGCTGTACTACCACTTGTCCATATAATCGCCACAATAAATAGTAAAATTGCATATTTTAAGTATTTTAATATAGAATCTACTTTTTCATTTACTTTAAATTTTGTTTTAAATAATTTCTTGGATATTATATAAATAAAATCATTTATAGCACCAAAGGTACAAATCCACCCACAAAAAAATCGTCCAAGTATTATAGTTATAGGAATAGCTATAAACATTATTAATAATTGTGGCCACATTGAAATCACATCAAAGTTACCTTTAATAGCCATTAAATAAACCCTTTTTATTTGATTGAAAATTAATGTGAATAATTCTGGCATTAAAACCAAAAACATAACCTGTGAAATTAATCTTAATATTTGTAATTTTGATATCTTTTTTAACATCGTATCTCTCCCATTCTAATGTCTTGAAAATAAAGACATATTTCTTCTTTTAGTTATTTTAATAAATTGTTTTTATATGTAAATTCATCATTAGTTATTTTAAACTTATCTTTAATACCTGATGTAATGAAAATTTCTTTATTTTGGGTTATAAATATAGCATCTATGCCCTCTAGAGATTGTATTAATTCAATGCTCTTTTCAAGCCCCAGAATATAAACCCCTGTAGATAATCCATCTCCATCAATGGAGTAATCAGAAATTATAGTCGCACTTATAATTTCACTTTCAGATGGATAACCTGTTTTAGGATCAATTATATGGTGATATACTTTTCCATCCTTCATAAAATATCTTTCATAATTTCCAGATGTAACTACTGATTTATTCTCTACACTAATAAGACCCACATGTTCTCCACGATTATTAAAAGGATCTTGAATTCCAACATTCCATAAAGTTTTATCAGGCTTTTTCCCTAAAGCAAAAATATTTCCTCCAAGGTCAATTAAAGCACTTTTAATCTTATAATTTTCAAAAATTCTCTTTACTTCATCTGCCGCATATCCTTTTGCGATACCTCCAATATCAATTGCTTGTTTTTCATGTCTTAAACCTATTGAATTATCTTTTCCACTCAGAATTATATCTTCATAGTTTACAAGTTTGAGGTTATTAGCAATTTCATTTTTATTTGGTATTTTAGGATTATCAGAGCCTATACGCCATAAACTTACTATGGGCCTTATAGTTGGATCAAAAGTTCCTTCTGATAATTTACTGTATTCTACTGCCTTCTTTATCACAAAGTAAGTATCCTCACTTACTTGATGACTTGATATTCCGGCCTTTTTATTTATCATAAAACATCACTATTCTCTTTAAATACAGACATTTTATCATCTATATCATTAAGTCTTTCTATAGCTTCCTGAATAGCTCTTTCTCCATTCGTTCCATATACTCTTAGTTGTATTACAGTGCCAAGTGCATAAAATTGTCTTATAATAGTATCTTTTTTGTTTCTACCAATAAGATAAGACACAATAAATATTGTACTAATTAATATAATAAATACTAAAAATTCAAATTGCTGAGTTAATCCTATCATTTTTTAATAACCTCCAAAACAAAAAGACTCATTATTTTATAAAACTACCTAATTGTTTTTTATTTTTTTGTTGTTTCCTCCTCTTTATAAGTCCCACTTATCTCAAAATTTATTCTAACATTTATTTGTGTGAATTTTATGTTGAAAATAACAATATATGATTAAATTTAAAAAGAGCTGTTATTTAAAATAACAGCTCTAATACAAAATATTAATTTATGCCTTATAATAAATTCAGATGTTTGCAAGGAGCATCGCTTCTCTGACAATTTCAAATTGTTGTTTGCTCAGTAAATTTTTTAAAATTATCTAGAATGGCCTGCCATCCTTTTTGTTGCAACTCAATGGAATTGGTGTTTTCCGCTTCAAAAGTTTCAATTATGTTGGTTTCATTTTCTTGACCTATAAAAGTGATTTTAACTTTTCTTCCATCCGCTGTAACATAAGAAATAACCTCATACAATTTCACTTCATCATAAGTCCCACTAAAATCAAATCCAAAACTGCCATCTTTAGCTTCCATTCTTGAATTAATATACTTGGTTTCATTGGTAGTTAGTTATATAAGTTGACATCTTCTGATTATATTAAATTATAATAAACAAAAACCACCTACATAAAGATATACTTACATCTCCAAATAGGTGATTTTGTATTGGTATACGATTTGTTATTTTGGGGAATATGCCTTATACATATCCTACCAATTATTATTTTCCTAATAATTCATTAACTAATGCTTTAACACTATCTACACACTCACCACAACCAGTACCAACATTTGTAACAGATTGCACCTCTTCAAATGACTTAGCACCATTTTCAATAGCATCCCTTAAATTCTGTATAGTAACATTAGTACATCCACACACTACTTCATCGTCATCCATTATATTCACTCCTTTGAATCTTTTGAATTTTAAACATCACTTCTTTTAACATTCATTAGTTTCACCATTTATTGATTTACTATGTGTACTTTATAAATTATTATTTTACTAATATTATTAAAGCAATTGAACATTTATCTATACAAATATTCAACAAAAACCTGCTAAGCAAAGTCAATACTTTTTAGCAGGTTTTTTCACCTTTTTTCTTTAATAAAAGTTTACATAATAAATATACCAATTAATTTATTAAATTTTTTCTTGGTCTCTTTTACGCAAATTATTTTTTGTTCTATTAATCTAAATTGTTGATGTATACACAATATAAGAAGATTACGACTAAATATTTTATATTCCAAGATACCATGGATCATTTCAAAAATAAGTAAAACTATTGATACAGGCACATAAATTTTTATGCCATG
>Ga0302161_10000380_pt1 | contig 11884 bp, 8 predicted proteins | sample I_Fen_E2_1_FD_193498 | JGI IMG/M metagenome (GOLD analysis project Ga0302161, IMG submission 193498) | Peat permafrost microbial communities from Stordalen Mire near Abisko, Sweden - I_Fen_E2_1 | ecosystem: Environmental > Terrestrial > Soil > Wetlands > Permafrost | place: Sweden: Abisko...
TAGCAGAGTATGCTAGAATCTTATTTATGATTATATTATTCTCTTTATTTTTTTTAGGGTCTGGTGTTATTAATTTTATTTTTTTTTTGAAGTTAAATTTTATTTCTTTTTTATTTATTTGATCTCGTGGGGCTTTTCCACGTTATCGTTATGATAAATTAATAAATATAGCTTGAAAAAGTTATCTGCCTATTTCTTTAATTTATTTGTTATTTTTTATTAGAATAAAATTTTTTATTTATTAATTTGTTTTAAATAATTAATTTTAGTAAATAACTTATTAGATAAATATTTATTAATAAAAAATTAAAGTATTATTTTTTAGTAAGTTAATAGAAAATTAAAATTTCTATTCTATGTTTTCAAAACATAAACTTATTCAAGCTCATTAACTAAGGTTTTAAAAAATTTTTTTTTCTCATCAGTGAGAAATTAAAGGGTTAAAAATATAGTAAGAAAAATACAAACATGTTAAAATTTGGCCTGTTAAAACATAAGGGTCTTCTACAGGCCGAGCACCAATTCATGTTAATAAAATAATAATAGATGTTAAAATTCAAAATATTATTTGATTAAGAGGATAAAATTGTAATCTTTGAAATTTAATATTATTGCTAAAAGGTAAAATAAATAAAATAGCAATAGAAAATACTAAAGCAATTACACCACCTAATTTATTGGGGATTGATCGTAAAATAGCATAGGCAAATAGAAAGTATCACTCAGGTTGGATATGTGGGGGAGTTACTAAAGGATTTGCGGGAATAAAATTGTCGGGGTCTCCTAAAATATAGGGTGCTAGTAAAGTTAAAATAGTTAATAATATTAATATTATAATAAAACCGAAAATATCTTTAAATGAAAAAAAAGGATGAAAGGGGATTTTATCGATATTTCTATTAATTCCTAGTGGATTATTTGATCCTGTTTGATGTAAAAATAATAAGTGGATTATAGTGAAGGCTATAATAATAAATGGAAATAAAAAATGAAAAGAAAAAAAACGGGTTAGAGTTGCATTATCAACAGCGAATCCACCTCATAATCATTGTACAAGTTCTGTCCCTATATAAGGAATAGCTGAAAGTAAATTAGTAATAACAGTGGCCCCTCAAAATGATATTTGTCCTCAAGGTAAAACATATCCTATAAAAGCAGTACCTATAGTTAAAAAAAATAAAATTACCCCTACTGTTCAAGTGTATAAAAATTTATATGAACCATAGTAAATTCCCCTTCCAATATGAAAATAAATAAAAAAAAAAAAAAAAGAAGCTCCATTTGCATGTAAAGTCCGTAATAATCAACCATTATTTACATCTCGACAAATGTGGTTCACTGAATCAAAAGCTAATAAAGTATCTGCCGTGTAATGTATAGCTAAAAAAAGTCCTGTTAAAGTTTGAATAATAAGACATAGTCCTAATAATGATCCAAAATTTCATCATCTAGAAATGTTAGAAGGGGCTGGTAAATCAACTAATGCGTGGTTTATAATTCTTAGTAAAGGGTGAGTTTTTCGAATAGGTTTTATCATTTTTTTTATAAGTTAAAAATAAAATATTTTAAACAATTTAGTTATTTAATGGTCGTAAAGGTCCTTTGAAAATATTGGTAATTTTTACTGTAGCAATTAAGGTTAAAAATAAATAATTAATTATAAGGATTGAAATTAAATTAGTGGGGAAATTAAATATTTTATTAAGTAATATTCTATTATTTGTAATTAAAATAGATTTAGAAATTATTAACGAATAGTTTTCAAAATTTTTTATAGTGTTTAAAATTAGAGATTTTAAGTCTAAAATATATGATAAAATTAAAAGTAATATAAATAAATAAATTATTAAAATTAAAACTTTTTTATTTAAAGATATTTTGAAAGTTTCGTTCGATGCTAATGAAGTTATATATATAAATAAAATTAGTATTCCCCCTATAAAAATTAAAAATAATGAATAAGAAAACCAAAAATTAAATCTTAATATTCCAGACAATAATGCAATCAATAAAGTTTGAATTATTAAAATTATCCCTATTGAAAGAGGATGATTTATTATTAAAAAAGTAATTATAAATAAAATAATTATTAATAAAATTAAAGAATGTAAAATTTTCAGAAAATAGTTTATTTAAAATATTAATTTTGGGGATTAAAGATAAAAGTTTATTTTTTTTTCTGATTATTTAAAAAGAATTATTCTTAATTTTGATTTACAAGACCAATGTTTTTTTAAACTATTTAAATGTTATGTTAATATTTTTTATGATATTTTTCATTTTTTTATTTTTTGTTGGTCTTTTTTCTTTTATTTATTGTTACAAACATTTATTAAATATACTATTAAGATTAGAAATAATTGTATTAGTATTATTTTTGTTTCTTTATATTTACTTATTGTTATTTAGTTATGAAGTCTTTTTTTGTCTTTATTTTTTAACTTTTTCTGTCTGTGAGGGTGTTTTAGGGCTTTCAATTTTGGTTTCTATAATTCGTACGCATGGTAATGACTATTTTATAAATTTTTCTATTTTGCAATGTTAAGAATTTTCTTTTATCTATTATTTTTAATACCTATTTGTTTTTTTAAAAATAAATTTTGAATGGTTCAAAATTTATTATTTTTAGGGGTTTTTTGTTTATTAATAATAAATTTTTATAATTTGATAACATTTGTTGTTTTAAATTATGGGGTGGATTTAATTTCTTTAGGTTTAATTTTATTAAGATTATGAATTAGTGCTTTAATAATTATATCAAGAAGAATAATTTATTTTTTAAAATTAAATTTTAATTATTTTTTATTTATAGTTTTATTTTTGATAATTATGTTATTTATAACTTTTAGTTGTATAAATTTATTTTTATTTTATTTATTTTTTGAAAGAAGTTTAATTCCTACTTTATTATTAATTTTAGGTTGGGGATATCAACCTGAACGATTACAGGCGGGCCTTTATTTATTATTTTATACATTATTTGCTTCTTTACCTCTATTAATAGGTTTATTTTTTATTTTTGATTTAGAAAAAAGTTTATTATTTTATTTTTTAAAGAATTTTAATATTGAGTTTTTTTTATTTTATTTTTTTTTAATTTTTGCTTTTTTAGTTAAGATACCTATATTTATTGTTCATTTATGATTACCTAAGGCTCATGTAGAAGCCCCTGTTGCGGGGTCAATGATTTTAGCAGCAGTATTATTAAAATTGGGGGGATATGGTCTTTTTCGTGTTTTTCCAATTTTAATTTTTGTTTCTTTAAAGTTTAATTTGTTTTGAGTTGTTTTAAGACTATTAGGGGGGTTTTTAGTAAGACTGATTTGTTTACGTCAAATTGATTTAAAATCATTAGTTGCTTATTCTTCAGTTGCTCATATAAGTTTAGTTATTGCGGGTATAATAATTTTTATAAGATGGGGTTGAGGATTTTCCTATTCTTTAATAATTGCTCATGGTTTATGTTCTTCTGGGCTATTTTATTTAGTAAATTTATATTATGAACGGTTGGGGAGCCGAAGATTAATATTAAATAAGGGAATGTTAGGATTTTTCCCTAGTTTAACTTTATGGTGGTTTTTACTATCTTCTAGTAATATGGCGGCTCCTCCTTCTTTAAATTTAGTAGGAGAAATTGGTTTAATTAATAGAATTGGTGGTTGATCAAAAATTTTAATGTTTCTGTTGGCCTTAATTTCTTTTTTTAGAGCTGTTTATTCTTTATATCTTTATTCTTTTAGTCAACATGGGAAAATAAGTGTGTCTTTATTTAGTTTTTCTTTTAGATTTAACCGAGAGTATTTAGTTTTATTATTACATTGATTACCATTAAATATTTTAATTTTAAAAAGAGATTTAATAATTTATTTATTTTAATTTTTTTTTAAAATTTTTTAGAATATTATTATTATTATTTAAATAGTTTAATATAAAATTTTGATTTGTGGTATCAAAGATATAAAAAAGATTATTTTAAATCGTGGAATTTGTTTCAATTTGTTTTTCATCTTTTATTTTTTTATTTTTGTTAAGATTAGTCAGATTTATTTATAGCTTAATATTATTATTATTTGACTTAATTTATATTTTAGAATGAGAAATTTTTTCTTTAAACGGGAGAATTGTAGAAATAGTAATAATTTTTGATTGAATAAGAACTATGTTTTTGTCTTTTGTTTTATTTATTTCTTCTTTAGTAATTTATTATAGAAAAGATTATATATTAGAAGAATTAAATTTAAATCGTTTTATTTTATTGGTTTTGTTATTTGTTTTTTCTATATTAATATTAATTTTAAGACCAAATTTAATTAGAATTCTATTAGGTTGAGATGGATTAGGTTTAGTTTCTTATTGTTTAGTAATTTATTATCAAAATATTAAATCTTTTAATGCTGGGATATTAACAGCACTGTCCAATCGATTAGGAGATGTTGCATTTTTATTGAGAATTGCTTGGATATTAAATTATGGAAGATGAAATTTCATTTTTTATTTAGAATTAATAAAGGTTGACATAGAAATAAGAATTATTGGGCTATTGATAGTTTTTGCAGGAATAACTAAAAGAGCCCAAATTCCTTTTTCTTCTTGATTACCTGCTGCGATAGCAGCTCCTACCCCTGTTTCCGCTTTAGTTCATTCGTCAACTTTAGTAACAGCTGGGGTTTATTTACTGATTCGTTTTAATTTTTTAATTATTAATAGAAATTTAAGCTTTTTTTTATTATTAATTTCAGGATTAACAATATTTATAGCAGGTTTGGGGGCTAATTTTGAATTTGATTTAAAGAAAATTATTGCTCTTTCAACTTTAAGTCAATTAGGTTTAATAATGAGAATTTTATCTTTAGGATTTTATAAATTAGCATTTTTTCATCTTTTAACACACGCATTATTTAAAGCCTTATTGTTTATATGTGCGGGTGTTATTATTCACAATATAAAGAATTCTCAAGATATTCGAGATATGGGGAAATTAATTATTTATATGCCTTTAACATTAATTTGCTTAAATGTAGCTAATTTAGCTTTATGTGGGTTACCTTTTTTATCTGGATTTTATTCTAAAGATTTAATTTTAGAAATGGTTTTAATTAGAAATATAAATATTTTTTCTTATTTTTTATTTTTTTTTTCAACTGGATTAACAGTTATATATTCTTTTCGGTTATTTTATTATACTTTTTTTAAGTTTTTGGGGCATAGTTCTTTAAATTTTATTAATGATCGAAGCTTTATTATACAGAAAAGCATATGTTTATTATTAATTTTTGCTATTTTTGGCGGTTCAATAATTAATTGATTAATTTTTCCTTTTTTACCCCTAGTTTGTTTAACTTTTTTATTAAAAATATTGATTTTAGTTATTTGTTTTTTAGGGGGTATTTTAGGGTTTTTAATAGCAAATATTAATTTCTATACTTTTAATAAATCTTTAAAATTTTATTTTTTTTTTTATTATTTTAGATCAATATGATTTTTACCCTTTTTATCTACTATTGGGGTTTCATTTTTACCTTTAAAATTAAGTTTATTTATTTTTAAAAGATCTGATCAGGGCTGATTTGAATTTTTTGGTATTCAAAAAATATTTAATTATTTTATCTTGATTACTCAAGTAAATCAATTTATTCAGTTTAATAATTTAAAAGTTTATTTAACTTTATTTGTTTTTTGAATTTTAGTTTTATTTATTTTAGTAATATTATATTTAAATAGCTTATAGTTTAGAGCATAGTTTTGAAGCAGCTAGGGAAATTATTATTAATTTTTAAATAATTTTTTTATAAAAGTTTAAGCCTTTGTTTTTATAATGAAAATATAATGTTTTTTTTAAACTATATAAAAAGAAATATAAATGGAATTTAACCATTAAAGAAAAAAGTTAGCAGCTTTATCTTAATCTATATATTTCTTTAATTAGGATTAAATAATAGTCCATTTTTATCATTAACAATGATATACCTCTTTTTTGGTTTTAATTAAAAATAAGGATGAAAAATTCATCTAAATTTTAGGTCGAAACTAAATACAATATTTTGTTTCTTATTTATTATATAATTAAGAATAATTGATTTAAAATCAATACTTTTTGAATGCAAATCAAATATTATAATTAATTATATTCTTAGAAAGTTCAATTTAAAGCTCCTTGTTTTCATTCATGAATTAATCCTATTAATAAAATTACAATAAAAATAAAATTTGTTGTTATTCAAACTTTTAAATTAGAAAAATTTATAGTAATAATTATCGGTAAAATTAAAGCAATTTCTACATCAAAAATTAAGAAAATAATAGCAATTAAAAAAAATCGAATAGAAAAAGGAATTCGAGAAGTATTGAAAGGGTTAAACCCACATTCAAAAGGGGATATTTTTTCTCGGTCAATAATTAATTTTTTAGAAAGTAAAGAAGAAATTATTATTACAATAAAAGAGATAAAAAAAAATAAAAGACTAACAATTAGTAAATTAAAAATTATTTATATTAATTTATATTTAAACTTTATGATTGGAAGTCATATATACTTTTTATACTATATAAATTTATTTAATTATCCTCCTCATCAATAAATAGAAATATAGAGAAATAATCAGACAACATCTACGAAGTGTCAATATCAGGCGGCTGCTTCAAACCCAAAATGATGATTAAATGAAAAGTGATTATTAATATGACGAATTAAACAAATTAAAAGAAAAGTTGTCCCAATTAAAACATGAAGCCCATGAAATCCGGTAGCCATAAAAAATGTAGATCCATAAATTGAATCAGCAATCGTAAAACTCGCTTCTATATACTCATAAGCTTGTAATATTGTAAAATAAATACCTAAAATAATTGTAAAAAATAGTCCTTGAGAAGTTTGAGAGTGATTTCCTTCTATTAGACTATGGTGAGCTCAAGTTACAGTAACCCCTGAAGATAGTAAAATAGCAGTATTTAATAAAGGCACTTGAAAGGGATTAAAAACAATAATTCTTATGGGGGGTCAAATTTTACCTAATTCGATTGTAGGTGATAATCTTCTATGAAAGAAAGCTCAGAAGAATCTAATAAAAAAAAAAATTTCTGAGATAATAAATAAGATTATTCCTCAGCGTAATCCAAGTGTTACAGGATATGTATGTAATCCTTGAAAAGTCCCTTCTCGTGAGATATCTCGTCATCATTGGTATATTGTTAAAAGTGTGATAATTAAACCTAAAAAAAATAAATCTATTTTATATAAGTGAAATCATTTAGTTAAGCCAGCTGTTAGAGTTATTGCCCCAATAGCTCCTGTTAAAGGTCAAGGTCTAAAATCAACTAAATGAAATGGGTGGTTAGAATGAGTTGTCATTAAATAATTTCTCTAGAATAAAGGGTTCTTAAAATCGTAAATACATAGGATTGAATAATAGCTACTGCAGACTCTAAAGTTAATAAAAGTAGTTGAGTAATTACTAATAGTGAAATAAAAATAGAAGATAGAGAATTTCCGGTATTTCCTAATAAAGTTAAGAGTAAATGACCTGCAATTATATTTGCTGAAAGTCGAATAGCGAGAGTACCTGGTCGAATAATATTACTAATTGTTTCAATTATTACTATAAAAGGTATTAAAATTGAGGGGGTTCCTTGGGGGATTAAATGGATAAATATATGTTGAGTATTATTAATTCACCCATAAAGTATAAATCTTAATCACAGGGGTAAAGCTAATGATAATGTAAAAGCTATATGGCTTGTTCTTGTAAAAATATAGGGGAAAAGCCCTAAAAAATTATTAAAAAGAATTAAAGTAAATAAAGAAATAAATATAAAAGTAGTTCCTTTGAATCTAGAAATTCCAAGTAAAGTTTTAAATTCATTATGAAGAATAGAAAAAATTTTATTTCAAAATAAATAAATACGAGAGGGAATTAATCAAAATAATAGGGGGAAAAATAGGATTCCTAATAAGGTTCTTATTCAGTTTAGTGAAAGATTAAGAATATTAGTAGAAGGGTCAAAAATAGAAAATAAATTTATTATCATTTTCAGTTAAGATTTTTTATTAATAAATTTAATTTATTATTATTTCTATTATTTAATTTATTATAGATAAAATTAAAATAATTTAAAACATTAAAAATTAAAAAAATCATAATAAATAAAAAAAATAATGTAAGTCATATTAGTGGGGCTATTTGAGGGATTAAAAAATATTTTTAAAAAAAAAATAATTTTAGTTTGACAAACTAATGTTATGTAAATTAACTAATTTTTTCATTAGAAGTATATACTAATTTACTATTTTTTGGTTTAAGAGACCATTACTTGCTTTTCAGTCATCTAATGATTTAAATTTTATATTAATTTATTAATTCATTTAATAAAAAAATTTGTGGGCACTCTTTCAATAACAATTGGCATAAAACTATGATTAGCCCCACAAATTTCGGAGCATTGGCCAAAAAATAATCCCGGACGATTAATGAAAAAGTTTGTTTGATTTAATCGCCCAGGATTTGCATCAATTTTTACCCCTAAGGAAGGCACCGTTCATGAATGAAGCACGTCTGTAGCTGTTACGAGAACTCGAATTTGATTATTTATTGGCAGGATAATTCGATTATCTACATCTAATAGTCGAAAGGAATCCACATTATTTTCTGTAATTATATAGGAATCAAATTCAATATTATTAAAGTCTGAATATTCATAACTTCAGTATCATTGATGACCAATTGTTTTTAATGAAATTGTTGGGTTATTAATTTCGTCAAGTAAATATAGAATTCGTAGAGAAGGGAAAGCAATAAATAAAAGAACAATGGCAGGGAGAATTGTTCAAATTACTTCAATGGTTTGTCCATGAAGTAAAAATCGATTATTTAATTTATTAAAAAAAAGTATAAATATTAAATATCCTACTAATGTAGTTACTAAAATTAAAATTAATAAAGAATGATCATGAAAAAAGTTTAATTGTTCTATAATTGGTGAGTTTCTGTCTTGTAATCCTAAACTAGCCCATGTTGTCATTTATTCTAAAAAAAATTTTTATTTTATATATGAAGCTTAAATTCATCGCACTATTCTGCCATATTAGATTATTTTTAAAAGTTAATTTGTTAATAAAGGCAGTTCATTAAATGAATGTTCAGCCGGAGGTAAATTTTGGTATCATTCAATTGAAGAGGGGAATTGAAGAGGAATAATTTGGTTTCGATGTGTAATAAAACTTTCTCAGATAATAAATAAAAATATTAAAATACCAATTATAGAGATTGTTGAACCAATTGTTGAAATAATGTTTCAAGTAATATAAGCATCTGGATAATCTGAGTATCGTCGAGGTATTCCGGCTAAACCTAAAAAATGTTGGGGAAAAAACGTTAAATTAACCCCAAAAAATATTGTTATAAATTGAGTTTTTAACCATTTTTCGTTTATTATTAATCCTGTTAATAAAGGAAATCAATGTACAAATCCAGCTATGATTGCAAATACGGCTCCTATTGATAATACATAGTGAAAATGAGCTACAACATAATAAGTGTCATGAAGAATTACATCAATAGAAGAATTAGCTAAAATTACTCCCGTAATACCCCCTACTGTAAATAAAAATACAAAACCTAAAGCTCAAAGTATTGAAGGAGAATAGTTAATTTGTGTTCCATGTAAGGTAGCTAATCAGCTAAAAATTTTGATTCCTGTTGGGACAGCAATAATTATAGTTGCTGAAGTAAAATAAGCTCGAGTATCAACATCTATGCCAACTGTAAACATATGATGTGCTCAAACGATAAATCCTAATAAACCAATAGCTAGTATGGCATAAATTATTCCTAAAGTTCCGAAGGTTTCCTTTTTCCCTCTTTCTTGACTAATGATGTGGGAGATTATCCCAAATCCAGGTAAAATTAAAATATAAACTTCAGGATGTCCGAAAAATCAAAATAAATGTTGATAGAGGATAGGGTCACCACCTCCCGCAGGATCAAAAAAAGAAGTGTTTAAGTTTCGATCTGTTAATAATATTGTAATAGCCCCAGCTAAAACAGGTAAAGAAAGTAAAAGTAGAATAGTGGTAATAATAACAGATCAGACAAAAAGAGGTATACGATCTAATGTAATTCCATTAGATCGTATATTGATAGATGTAGTAATAAAATTTACAGAACCTAAAATTGAAGAAATACCCGCTAAATGAAGAGAAAAAATAGCCAAATCAACTGAAGCTCCACTATGTGCAATTCTTGAAGATAGGGGAGGGTAGACAGTTCAACCGGTTCCTGCTCCGTTTTCTACTATTCTTCTAGAGAGAAGTAAAGTCAAAGAAGGGGGTAAAAGTCAAAAACTTATATTATTTATACGAGGAAAAGCTATGTCAGGAGCCCCCAATATTAAAGGTAAAAGTCAATTTCCGAATCCTCCAATTAGAATAGGTATAACTATAAAAAAAATTATAATAAAAGCATGAGCCGTGACAATTACATTATAAATTTGATCATCCCCAATAAAAGTTCCTGGATGACCTAATTCAGCTCGAATTAGTATACTTAAAGAAGTTCCAACTATGCCAGATCAAGCCCCAAAAATAAAATATAATGAACCAATATCTTTATGGTTTGTAGAAAATAATCATTGTTGCAAACCTAATTTAATTAAGAAGATTAAATGTCTGATAAAAAGTAATAAATTGTAAATTTATTCATGAATTAATTTTAATTCTTTAATCAAAATTAATGGTTTAAAACTAAATTATTATAAAACAAACTTTATAGTCAAAAGTGATATTAGACTGCAATTCTAAAGGGGTAATATATTTATTTATTATTAAAGTTTATAAAAAGTTAAGTAAATTTTAATAATTAAAAATAATTAAAACTTAAAAATTTTTTTTTAATTTTAACTTTGAAGGTTAATAGTTTTATTAACTTAAAGTTTTTTATATTAAAAAAATTAAATTAATAAATATTAACCCAAAGATTGAAATAAAATTTAATAAAAAAATTATTTTTTTATTTTTTATTGTAATTAAATTTAATATATTAAAATTTGTTTTATTAAAATTTATTAAAATAGAAGAATAGCATAAACGTATATAAAAATATAAAGTAATTAATGAAAATATAACTAAAAAAAAAATTAAAAAATAAAATTTAAAAAAAATTATTATTTCAATTACAATTCATTTAGGAAAAAATCCTAAAAATGGGGGAAGACCACCTAAAGATAAAAGAGGAAAACAGATAAAAAATTTTAAATTATTATTTTTATAAAAAAAAGAAAATAATTGATTTAAATTAAATAAATTAAAATTTTTTAATATAAAAATAATTGAAAAAGTTAAAAAAGAGTAAAAAATGAAATAAAGTTTTCATATATTTTCATTATTAAGTATTGAAGCGATTATTCATCCTAAATGGTTAATTGATGAATAAGCTATTAATTTTCGTAAGGAGGTTTGATTAATACCATTAATAGAGCCAATAAAAATAGAAAATAAGATGGAAAAAGTAAATATAAAATAATTTAAACAAAAAGATAAAATGACTAAGGGGGCAATTTTTTGTCAAGTTATTAAGATATAATTATTTATTCAATTTAATCCTTCTATTACATTAGGAAATCAAAAATGGAAGGGGGCCACTCCTCTTTTTAATATTAATGTTGAAGAAAAAATAAAATTAATAATTATATTTAAATTGAATTTTATTATGCATTCTATAAAAAAAAAATAAAAAATAATTGAAAATAATAAAGTTCTAGAAGCTAAAGCTTGTACTAAAAAATATTTAAGAGATGCTTCAGAAGAAAATAAATTATTATTTTTTATTGAGATAGGAATAAAAGACAAAAGGTTAATTTCTAATCCTATTCAAATTCTTAATCAAGAAGTGGA
>Ga0302161_10000381_pt1 | contig 11880 bp, 12 predicted proteins | sample I_Fen_E2_1_FD_193498 | JGI IMG/M metagenome (GOLD analysis project Ga0302161, IMG submission 193498) | Peat permafrost microbial communities from Stordalen Mire near Abisko, Sweden - I_Fen_E2_1 | ecosystem: Environmental > Terrestrial > Soil > Wetlands > Permafrost | place: Sweden: Abisko...
CGACGAAGTATGACGCAAAATAGACTAGCATACTGACTTGTTATTTCTTTGAACATCCCTAATATAGTTTTATACTTAATCTCATAGGTGCTTGAGGTGACATTTATATATGATTAATTAATGCATTTCAGTATTTTTAAATTGTACTAAGTAATAAATCAGAAGTATAAAGGGCTGGACGTTCAAGTTAATTAGTTGTGACTAATTGAAAAAGAGTGTATATCATCTTTTTAGTTTGGTTATATACATTTTTACAATATTATAATCATAAACTTTAAACTGAAGATGTATATGTTTATATTGGGGGAATTAAATTGACCAGTGGGGAAAAATGTCCGCTTATAAAAGTTAAAAGTCATACATCAAAGAGACTTGCTGATGATGTTGTTGGGAGGGTTAAAAATAATAATACTAAAAAAATCAATGCTATTTGGCTAGAAGCAACAGGTTGCTCAGGGAATATAATATCCTTACTTAATAGTGAAAATCCTGGGCTTTATGATATTTTAACGGATATGGTGAGTTTTACTTATAACAACACACTTATGGGGTCAGAAGGAGAGTTTGCTTTTAAAAAATTTTTAGAAACATTAGATACAGAGTTTATATTATTAGTAGATGGAGCAGTATCAACAAAAGAAAAGGGACTTTATAATATCGTGGCAAATTATAATGGGAGAAACATTACAGCATTAGAGGCAATTCAATTAGCAGGGGGAAAAGCAAAGTATGTTGTAGCTGTAGGCACTTGTGCTTCTCATGGTGGGATATCTGCTGCAAAACCAAATCCCTCAGAAAGTAAAAGTGTACAAGAAGTTCTAAAACGTCAAGTTATAAAACTGCCTGGATGCCCTTGTCATCCTGATTGGGTAGTTGGGACCTTAGCACATTTGGTTGGTTATGGTATGCCACAATTAGATGATGAAGGAAGACCATTGCTTTTTTATGGAGTTACAATTCATGATAATTGTACAAGGAGAGGATTTTTTGATAAAGGTATTTTTGCACAAAAATTTGGTGAAGAAGGTTGTATGTTCAAATTAGGCTGCAGAGGACCTGTCACAAAAACTGATTGTCCAAGGAGAAAATGGAATGGATACGTTAATTGGCCTATTGGAGATAACACAAATTGTATTGGATGTGCACAATCACAATTCCCAGATGGAATGGAACCTTTTATAAGGTATTAGGCACATGAAATAAAATAATAGACAAGCATACTGATTGATTATTTTATTGATTGTGTCACAAGGAGGAATTATGGGCAAAACAATCACTATAGATCCAGTAACTAGAATCAGCGGTTTTTTAGAAATAAAAGCAGAAGTAGAAGGGAATACAATTGCTAAGGCAAATGCTAGTGGATTGCTTTTTAGGGGATTTGAAAAAATGTTAAAAGGAAGATCACCTTTAGATTCTATATATTTTACAGAGAGAATTTGTGGAATATGCTCTACAGCTCATTCTATGGCTTCTACCTTAGCTTTAGAAGATGCACTGAAGGTAACCATTAGTTTGAATGATAATTATATTCGAGATATTATGCATGGCTTTGAGTTTGTACAAAATCATTTAAGACATTTCTATTTGCTTTCTATGCCAAGCTACGTAAAAATATCGAGTATAAAACTAATAGAAGAACAGCAATATACTGATTACAGACTTCCAGAGAAAATAAATAAAAAAATAGAAGAGGATTATGTTAAAAGTATTGAGCTTAGTAGATTAGCTCATGAAGGGTTAGCAATTTTGGGCGGAAAAGCTCCTCATAATCATGGGATTTTTGTAGGAGGAGTTACGGTAAATATAGATGCATATAAATTAGAAAAGATAAAAAGTATTATTAAAAATATATCCTCTTTTGTAATAACTACAATGAAAGAAGATGTAGAAATAATCTCTAAATATTATCCTGATTATTTCAAAAAGGGAGAATCTTATCCCAACTTTATGACTTTTGGTGTTTTTAATAAATACGAAGATTCAGATATTACTTATGTTAAATCAGGAGTAATAAAGGACAATATTAAATATAGTTTAGAACCGGATAAAATTACAGAGCAAATTCATTACTCATGGTATAAAAAAGATGCCGGATTAGAGGAATTACAAGAAGTCGACTTAACAAAAACGGATGCTTATTCTTTTATAAAAGCTCCTCGTTATTTAGGTGTGCCTATGGAGGTTGGTCCCTTGGCAAGATTAATAGTCAGTGGAGAGTACACAAATGGACATTCATGTATGGATAGGAATATTGCAAGGGTGTTAGAAACCGAAAAGATACTAGGAATAATGAAGAAGATTACTGAAAGGATAGAAATAAAACCAAATAATCAAAGGGTTTATGATATTCCAGAAAAAGCTTATGGAGTAGGTCTAACTGATACTACCAGAGGTGCCCTTGGGCATTGGATTGAAATCGATAAAAATGTTATTAATCATTATAATATCATAACACCTACTGTATGGAATTTATCACCTAAGGATGCATCAAATATTCCTGGAACCATAGAAAGGGCGCTGATTGGAACTAAATTAAACAATATTAAAGAGCCTATAGAAATTGGTCGTATTGTAAGGTCATTTGATCCTTGTGTATCTTGTGCAACTCATTTAATTGGAAGTACAGGTGACACGGAGATAATAGAGGTTTTAGCTTGAAAATAGTTTTGAAAGTAGAGAAATAGATATTATGGTAAATAGAAGTTCTAATATAAAAGTTATTGCTATGGGAAATGTGTTAATGAAAGATGATGCTATAGGCATTGAAGTAGCAAAAGATATAGAAGAAAAGCTTTTAGAAAAAGGAATTAAAGTTGTTTATGCAGAAACCGATGTTCAATATGGCATTTCTAATGTACAAGAAGATGATTATATTTTTATTTTAGATGCTGCATATTATGGAAAGGACCCAGGCGAAATTACTTGTTTACCATTAAGTAGTTTTGTTTCAAAGAAAAAAGGATATTCGCAGCATAATTATAGTTTTTTAGACTTATTAAAACTTTATTATACCAATGTTAAGGGAGAAATTTTTGCAATTGAGGTCAAGGATGTTGAATTTGGTTTTGGATTAAGTTCTGTATTGCAAGAAAAATTAAAAGCTATTTCTAAAGAAATTTTAGAGCAAATAGAAAAATATACAGTTAAAAATAAATAAAAGGATAGTGAGAAAATATGCATGATACTATTTTATTAAGTAAGATTTCCGATGAATTAAAGGAAATATGTACAGCTAATAATATTAATAAAGTTAAAACATTTACTGTTATTGTAAATCATAGAAGTCATGTACATTCGGACAATCTTTATGACCATCTTAAACATGTTGATGGGAATTTATTTGGAGAATGGACAAAAATTAATGTACAGAGGGAAGATATACAGGATCAAACTGCCATTCTTAAAAGCATTCAAGGAGAACAGAGTGAAAATTAGAAGAACATAGAAGAAGGTATTTAATATATGAGATATATAGTAAAAATTTATGGAATTGTTCAAGGGGTTGGATTCCGCCCTTTTATATATAAAAAAGCAAATGATTTTAATATCTATGGATATGTTAAAAATATAGGTGGCGCAATATTAATTGATTGTTCAGGTAAGAGAGAAAATATAAAACAGTTTATGCTTAACATTATAAAGAAGCCACCTAACCTTGCAAAGATAGAAAGGGTCCAATGTACTCCAATTAAAAATGATTTATTAATTACTAAATATATTGAGAAAGGTAAATTTGTGATTAAGGAAAGCGTTAATCAGAAAGATGCAATAAAGTTTGTTTCACCTGATATAGCAACTTGTCATAAATGTTTAGAAGATATTCAGCAGAAAGGAAGCTCTCGTTATCGTTATGCTTTTACAAATTGCACTCAGTGTGGTCCTAGGTATTCAATTGTTGAAGCTTTGCCATATGATAGACAGAATACTACTATGGAAGACTTTTATATGTGTGAAGAGTGCAAAAAAGAATATGACAATCCACTTAGCAGGAGATTCCATGCCCAGCCAAACTGTTGTGAAAAATGTGGTCCTAAACTTTTTTTGACAGATAACCATGGAGATCAAATTAAATGTGAAGATCCTATTAAAGAAACGATTACACTTCTTGAAGAAGGAAAAATAGTAGCAATTAAGGGAATTGGGGGAATTCACCTAGTTTGTGATGGAAGAAATGAACAAGCCATTAATTTACTTAGAAGTAGAAAGCACAGAAAAGATAAACCGTTAGCTTTGATGGCAAAAGATATGGGAATTGTTAAAGAAATTTGCTGTATATCTGATAGAGAAGAGGAAGTGTTAAGTAGTAATAAGAGACCTATTGTAATATTAAAAAAGAAATATCCTTCTTCATTGCCAGATGTTATATCACCAAGGCAAAACAAATTAGGAATCATGCTGCCTTATACACCTCTTCATTATTTATTATTTAATGAAAAGCTAAATCTTTTAGTTATGACTAGTGGAAATATAAGTGGCATGCAAATGGAATACAAAAACAAAGAAGCACTTAAACATTTAAGTACAATTGCAGATTATTTTTTAATGAATGACAGGAAAATTTACATTCAAGTAGATGATTCTGTAGTGAAAGTGATAGACGGAGTAGAAAAAGTTATTCGTGGTGCAAGAGGATATAGCCCATATTCATTAAAAATGGAAATTAAACATGAAATGATAGCAGTTGGGGGACAGCAGAAAAATACTATTTGTGTTTCTAAAAATGGATATGCATATTTAAGTCAGTATTTAGGTGATTTAGGGGAATTTAATTGTTATGAGAATTTTAAATATGTGCTAATACATTTCAGCAATTTATTTGATATTAATGCAGAAGTATTAGTACATGATATGCATCCAGCATATCTAAGTACTAAATATGCAAATGAAAAGAAAATAAGAAAAATAGAAGTTCAGCATCATCATGCTCATATGGTTAGTTGCATGGCTGAGCATTCAATTTATGATTCTGTAATTGGAATTATATTTGATGGCACTGGATTTGGACTTGATGGAGCAGTATGGGGTGGAGAATTTCTTGTTGGAAATCGAAGATTATTTAAAAGAGCAGGGCAATTGAAATACGTAAATATTCAGGGGGGAGAACAAGCTATAAAAGAACCTTGGAGATGCGCTGCAAGCTATTTATATGCTTTGGGTTATGATCCGTCACAAACAATTCAAGAGGTAGAAAATGAAAAAATTGAAGTAGTTAAACAAGCCTTAAATTCTAAAATAAATTGCTTTTTATCTTCAAGCGTGGGAAGACTTTTTGATGCAGTAGCAGCATTATGCGGAATTAGAAATAATATATCTTATGATGGACAGGCAGCAATAGAATTAGAGAATGTTATTAACTGTGAAGTTGAAGAAAGTTATTTATGGGATATTAAAGAGGAGAATGGCATTTTTAATATTCAATATAAAGGCATTATAGAAGGAATATTGAAAGATATTAAAGAAAAAGAATTGATTTCTAAGATATCTTCTAAATTTCATAATTCACTTATTGAAGCTTCATGTGATTTAGTATGTAAGCTTAGAGAAAAAGAACGTATAAATAAAGTTGTTCTAAGCGGTGGTGTTTTTGAAAATCAATATCTTTTAAAAGGAATATATATAAATCTAATTAAGCAGGGATTTAAAGTATTCTATAATGAACAAATTCCAACTAATGATGGAGGGATTTCTTTTGGACAACTTCATGTTGCAAATGAAATTATGGAAAGTAGTTAACTTGATACTGTGATTATAAAGAAGGAAGGTAAGTTTATGTGTCTTGCAGTGCCAGCACAGATTTTAGATGTAGACAATTATAGTGCAATAATAGATATCATGGGGCTAGAGAGTAAAATTAATATTCAGCTTATTGAAGAATTAAAAGTAGGAGATTATGTTTTAGTTCATGCAGGATGTGCTATTAAAAAGATTGATAAGGATTATTTTGAAGAATTACAGAAGATATTCCAATCAATACTAGATAGTGAGGAAAAAGATGAATAAAGAAATCTTAATTAAAGATATGATTAAAAAAATTCAGCAATCTTCAATAAGGAATTTTAATGTTATGGAGGTTTGCGGAACTCATACTCAAGCTATTTCAAAACTTGGAATTAGACAATTGGTTAATCCCAATATACAGTTACTATCAGGGCCAGGATGTCCAGTTTGTGTCACTTCAGAAAATTATATAGATGCAGCCATAGACTTACTTAAGCATTCAAATGTGATTTTGAGCACCTTTGGAGATATGATGAAAGTAAATGGAAGCAGAGAAAATTTAATTATGCAACGAGAAAAAGGAAAAGATATTCGAATTTTATATTCACCTTTAGATTCAATAACACTTGCAGAACAAAATAAAGATAAACAGATAATTTTTCTTGGGGTAGGCTTTGAAACCACAACGCCTCTAATTGCGCTAGCCATAAAGATGGCACAGGAAAAGGGTATAAAAAATATTTCATTTTTAGTAGGAATGAAAAGAATGGAACCAATCCTGCATTATATACTTAAACAGCCTAATCACAATATACAGGGATTAATGTGTCCAGGACATGTAGCAACAGTAAAAGGGGCAGACTATTTTAAATTTATTGTAGATAAATATAATATCCCAGCAGTAGTAGCAGGTTTTGAAGGCTTAGACATTGTTGGAGCTTTATATTTTTTAATGAAACAACAAGGCGAAGTTAAAAAGAATTTTAAAAATTTATATAAAACTTGTGTAACCCTAGAAGGAAACAAAAGAGCAAATAAACTAATGGAAGAAGTATTCACATATTGTGATGAAGAATGGAGAGGAATAGGCATTATTAAAAATTCGGGATTTTCTTTAAGAGAAAAATATAGAAATTATGATGCTACTGAAAAATTTGGAATAAATTTAGAAAAAACTTTAGAAAAAAATAAAATTAAAACTTGTATATGTAGTGAAATTTTATTGGGAAAGAAATTGCCTAACAAATGTGAACTTTTTGGAAAAAGCTGTACACCAGAGCATCCAATAGGACCTTGTATGGTATCCACTGAGGGATCATGTTCTATTTTTTATAAGTATAAAGGGAGTGGAATAGATGGGTGAAATGATTAAGCTTATTCATGGTGATGGAGGAAAGCATACAAAAATACTAATTGAGCAGCTTTTCTACAAACATTTTAAAAATAATATACTTTTACAAGAGCAGGACTCAGCAACATTTATAGTAGCACAAGGAAAAATGGCTTTTACCACAGATTCTTTTGTGGTGAAGCCACTATTTTTTTCAGGGGGAAACATAGGTAAGCTTGCAGTTTGTGGAACTGTTAATGATTTATCTGTATCTGGAGCAAAACCGCTTTATTTAAGTGCGAGTTTTATAATTGAAGAAGGATTTTCAATGCAAATTCTTGAAGAAATTGTGAAATCTATGGGACAAACATGTTTAGAGTGTGGGATTAATATTGTAACTGGGGATACAAAGGTAGTAGAAAAAGGGAGTGTAGATGGAATATTTATTAATACTAGTGGAATTGGGTATATAACAAATGGATATGAAGTAAAAACCATTGAAGTAGGAGATAGAATTATAATAACGGGGGGGATTGGTGAACACGGAACAACAATTGCTGTAGAGAGATATAGCATCAAAGTTAAAGGTGATTTTAAAAGTGATTGTGCAACATTATCTCCTTTTATAGAAGAACTTAGAGAACATTTTTCTTCTATAAAAATAATGAGAGATGCGACTCGTGGTGGATTAGCTACTGTATTGCATGAATTTTCGGCACTTTGCAAACTTGGAATACACCTAATTGAAGAGGATATTCCTATTAGTGAAAGTGTTAAGGCTATTAATAAGCTTTTAGGATTGGATCCATTATATATGGCATGCGAAGGAAGGATGGTATTAGTTGTTAAAGAGTCTGAAGCCCAAAAAGTACTGAATATAATTCAATCAATTGATCAAGGAAAAGGAGCAAGAATTATAGGTGAATTTGTTGGGGAGTCTAATCAGAATATATTTATAGAAAACAGTTTTGGTGGAAAGAGGATATTATCACCTTTAGAGGGGAGTATGCTACCTAGAATATGTTAAGACACGTTAAAGAATAAGGAACCTAGTATTGAAAGAACTTGGAATATGTAGGGTAATATTGAGTGAATTAAAAGGAATATAGGAGATATAGGAACTTTATTAAATTGAGTTTTTTAATACGTAGACTTTCTTTTGATAATTTTGACCATTGGAATGATATTATAAGATGTTACTAAATATAATTTAATACAAGCTAGAGTTAATAAAGAATCTGCTTATTACAATATAAAAATTTAAAAGGTACAACTGATAAGAAAGATTAATAAAAGTAATTTTTTTATCAGTTTTTTAAATGGAGTTTTAATTATTTATTATGGACTAAATTTAGAATATTGTAATTAAACATATAAAAGCAAAAAAAGTAACAATTAGTGATGAGATGATATATGATATTGTTCAGAATAATATTAATGATTTTGAAAGATTTATTGGTAATATTGCAAGCGTAATTATATAATATAAAAACTAAGGATAACTAGAATAAAAATGTTATTCAAGTACCTCAGAGGTTTAAAACTTGCAGTTATGAATATGGATAGCTTTAGTTAATAATAAAAATCACCCAACAAATGAGTTGGGTGATTTTTTTATTAAGCCAATCTTTTTACATCAATTGGGGACGAAGTATTGTTCTTTCTTCTATACCAATACCACCACTTCTATCTGTGCTTGTGACTCCAGTACCACTGGTTGCAGTGCTTCCTGTACTTGAACCACTCTTTAATAATTGAGATGCACCAGTATTTTGCCATTCCTGAACTTGATTAATAGCTTCTTGAGGAGTTTTTCCCAATCCTACAAGTACACCTAATAAAATAAATTTCTGATATGAACGTTCTGTATTCATTCCTTGCGTAGGTTCTCTTAAAGCATAAGTAACTAGCGGATCAACATACCTAATCCAATCATCAGGAGTAAACTTTGATGTGTCTTGCTTTACTGGCCTAGTAGGCATAGTACCACCACTTGTGCCTGTACTTCCTCCTATACCAGTGCCTCCTGTACCCATGCTACCACTGGTTGCTGTACCTCCTGTACTCGTACCACTCTTTAATAATTGAGATGCACCAGTATTTTGCCATTCTTGAACTTGACTAATAGCTTCTTGAGGTGTTTTCCCCAATCCTACAAGTACACCTAATAAAATAAATTTCTGATATGCACGTTTTGTATCCATTCCTTGCGTAGTTTCTCTTAAAGCATAAGTAACTAGGGGAGCAATATACCTAATCCAATCATCAGGAGTAAACTTAGATGTATCTTGCTTTACTTGCCTCTTGGTAAGCATCATATTAGATTGAAAATCCATGCTATCCAGATCACTAATATTATCGTCATTCCTAAGCAACCAAACCTCAGGTACATCGGTAAATGTATCAACTTCTTCATTACTTCTATTATATTGTGATAAGTCTTCTAAGTTAAACTTTTTATGTTGTTCATAATAATTGTCGCCTATAAGTTCATTAATAGTTTTAAAATCAAAATAAATAGACATAAATACATCTCCTATATTTGTATACTATAAAATGTATGATTGAAGTAATGAGAATGTGCTTTAATAATTTGTTTTTTGCTGAATTAGAAATAGTAGACTAAGTACTTATACCATCCTATTGTTGTTTTAACTTGATTTTATTTTGTTAGTGTCATACTTGATAAGTGTGCTATTTAACACTTACTTTTATAATAAAAATTAACATGAAAGATGCAACCATAATAATGATTGCATCTTTATTAATGAAATTATTACTATAAAATTACTACATCACTCTTCCTGGTAATACTGCATCCAAGATTCCAATAACTATAGCTGCTAATAATGCTCCTATTATAGATACGCTCATGTTAGGAATTAAAAATTGTCTTAAATATAGTATTACAGCAGCAATAACAAATCCTTTTATCCCTCTTCCAAAACGTGATGCATCAACACCCATAAATGACTCTACTAAATAATCTAATACAGTTATTACAACTGCAGCTAATAAAAATGACCATAACCCATTAATACTAAAACCAGGTGTTAAAAATGATATTATTCCTAAAATAACTGCAACTAAAATTAACCTTCCTATTCAACTAAAGAAACTACTATGATGTACATGTTTTTCTTCATGTCCTTTATGTGCCATTAATATTTCGCCATTTAAAATTTCTTTTATAGTCAATATATAGTATGCTCATATACTTAAAAAATATATGTTTATTATTGTTTTTCAGTTTGAAACTCATTTTGGATATATAAAGAAATTTGATTCAATGCTTCATCTGCCTTATCCGTAATCTTATCCATTGTAATAAACCCATGAGTACGAATATAACAAAGCCTATAATATTACCCTTCCTTTTCATATTATTTATCTCCATTAATTATGGTGATTACACTTGATCATCTAGATGAAAATAAAGAGTATTCAAAAATAAATCTTTTATTTCTGGGTCTTTTATCCTAAAGCTTTGAGAAAGATATTGCATTGCTGCTTTAACTTCTCCATTGCCTCCACCTAATTGTTCTTGCATTAATACTGCATATTGTGGATTCGGTCTTTCAACTTTTACTTCGTGTAATAATTGTTTTTTATGCTCAAACATAAAAATACCTCCAAGTAATAAATTTTACTTTGATAGTATTTGTTTTAGTATTATTAATATTCATGTGTAAGCATAGAAAAAAATAAGAAGACTTTAAAGATGGTTTAGAAGAAAATTGATATTGAAACAATGCCTGCAATTATTGAACCTATTACATCTGATATTAAATCAAAATTAGTGTCTTTAAGACCATGCTGATTGTATGAATTAGTAGTAGAATCTAAAACAAATTCATATATTTCGTAGATACAGCCTTGTGAAATACCTATGGATGCTACGAAAAGAGAAACATAAAGTTTCGGGTGAATTGTGAGCATAGTAGTTTTAGTTAATATAGAATAATTGAATAGTGAAAAAGAAAAGGCACCTAAAGCATGTAAAAATCGATCATAGTATTTGGAAGTATTATAAACATTTAGACAGTTACCAATAAGGTTATTACCGATGATAGTTATTAGAACTAACAATATAATAAAAGCCATAACATGAAATTTTAATTTATATTGTACTATTAAAAAGATTAGATAGAAGATATAAGTTATTATGTTTTCAATAAGAAAGTTATATTTTTTCTTCTTAAAAACTGCAATACCAGTGAACAAAATAACAAGAGAAAAGATAATAGTCATAATCACTAATAAATTATTATATCCCATAAATGCACCCCATTAAAAGTTATTTAGTATTATTATCTACGTATTAAATGTAATTTATCCAAATGTTTAACAATTAAGTTAATCAAAATTCAAGTAAATTATTAAAAAGCTATAGATTTTAAGAAAAGAGTGATGATAATTAATATTCATTAAAATGTCACTATTTGATTTATAGGTGAATATCATGTTATTTGGAAGGAGATGATTGAAAAATGACTTTAGACAGAAATGATGATTATTACAGAGACTTCCGTGATGCACATGATCAATGTAAAAAATACTTATACTATCATATTATTTTAACTATGACAGACGGAAGGAAATTTGATGGAATTATTGAAAACGTAGATGCAGATGGCATTACTATGTTGGTTGGTGAGGATGTAATGATGAAAGAAAGTGAAAATCAATCTGAGAAGCAACGACAATATTATAATGATGACCGTCCTATGGGAAGATTCAGACGTTTTAATCGTGAATCTTTTCCACTTAACACGTTAGCTGAAATAGCGTTATTACCTTACATTGCTCCATATCCTTATCCTTATTAT
>Ga0302161_10000382_pt1 | contig 11865 bp, 12 predicted proteins | sample I_Fen_E2_1_FD_193498 | JGI IMG/M metagenome (GOLD analysis project Ga0302161, IMG submission 193498) | Peat permafrost microbial communities from Stordalen Mire near Abisko, Sweden - I_Fen_E2_1 | ecosystem: Environmental > Terrestrial > Soil > Wetlands > Permafrost | place: Sweden: Abisko...
CTCCTTTAAAAGGCGTGTAAAATGTGAGAAGTGAAGTTCCTTGAGAAAGAACTTCACTTCTTATTTTTTCCATAAAACTTTGATTTAATCACCAAACCAAGCCGTCGCTTTTAGCGATTTAGTTCTTTACGAAGATTCCGAATTAAGCACCAATAACAGAATCAAAGTGTGTTTCTTCTCCATTCTTGAATACCCTGATATACTCAGTGTCCTTATCTTTTGTAATTATATATATTAATCTATGTTCAGGATATTTACCATCTGGGTAAATTTTTAACTCTTCATTAAAGTAAATCATAATTGAGTTTCCTTTATTTTCTATTTTCACATCTGAAAAATATGGTGCTTCGTTCTTTAAACTCATATGACTACCATCTAAAATTAAATAGGTTACATTATCTTCTCCTGTATTTAATAAGTAAACTCCACTTTCTTTGATAGGTTCACTTACTTTATCATTAATCTTTTTATAAACACTTGTATTAGCATCTAACTTTTTTGTAATAAAAATACCATCCTTGGCATTATTCATTTTTATAAAGATTCCAGTAGTAATTAAAATAATCAATACAGTTATAGAGGTAAATAAACAAATTTTTTTCTTATTCATTATCAATAAAATCCCTTCTCATGTAACATTTAAATATAATTTAATGAATTATTCTAAATTTTTTAATTCATCATGATTTACGAGTGCGGAGCAACTCATATATATATCATACCATTATTTTCCTTGAAACTATATTTGTTTATATATATCAGCATAACTTATTTTAACTTGTTCCCTAAGTTCTTTATTTTCTCCTTCTATTTTCTTAATTCTTCTTTTTAAACTTGCAATTATAGCGTCCTTATTATTTTCATCCATTTTTCTTTTTACTTGAGATAGAGTAGGGACTTTAGATTGTTGTAATCTAAGTCCTTCAATTCTTTCTTTAATATTGGGATTATTATAAAGAGTAGCCTTTGTAACACCACTCTCATTAGCAACACTATTAAAATTTATAGGTTTTTGAGCTTTTATAAGCCTTTTAATTGCTTCATCTACCTTTTGTATAGTCTTAACTTTGCGTTCTTCATGGAGTTGTTTTAGTTGTTCCTTACGGTCATAATTACTCATTTGTATCACCTGTTTTCTTTAACCTATCTAATCTACTGTAAATTATATTTCCTTCTATTATTTTAGATTGAATATCTTCATATAAATTAAGTAATTCTTCATTTTCTTTAGCCATTTCTTTTCTATTATAAACTTTGGCACTTTCTATAAGCGATTTAGTTGAATTTATTAATATTTCGTATTTTTTAATATCACCTTCAAATGCTCCAACACATAAATCTCTGCAAGGATTACCACTATTACAAGTTAAGCAAGGTGGTTGTTTAGCAAAACTACACTTACCATTAGTTCTTTGCAAACAAGTTCCATAAGGGGTATCGATAGCATTTAACTTATGATTAGTCCAAAGCATATCAAGAACATCAGTAGGTACTTCACCGTTATTTTCTTCTTTTAATTTAGCACATTCATCAAAACTAAAAACTCCATTTTTAACAGCTTTTTCAAATGCTTTCTTTTTAGTATCATCTAATAATTTTGCATATACCAAAGTCATTTCCGGTGATGCATGAGCAAGTAGATCTTGAAGGACTATTATATCTACTCCATTATTTAACATTCTTACAGCATAAGTATGCCTAAAAATGTGATTATAAAAATGAAATATATTTCCTTCATTATCTGTAATATCATTTTTTCTTGCAAAATCACATAATTTTTGTCGCATCCATCCTTGTGTGTAAGGTGTACCTTTTCTACGACCACTATATCTACAAAAAATATAATTATCAGGATTGTTATCCTTATTACTTATTTTTTTAGATTCACTAATTAATACAGCTAACATATCTGCAATTTTATTATCTATAGGTATTCTATGATTCATAGTACTTGTTTTTAAAATATCTGTTTCAATCCAATATTGATTATTCATATTAATTAAGCAATTATGTTTAAGCGATAATACATCGGAAATTCTCATACCAGTATATAACATAACTAATACAATAGGTTGAGCTACATGATGAAGATAATTAAGTTTTCTAATAAAATTTTCTAATATGTCTTCTGGTACATAAGATATCACTTTATCTGTTCTTTTTTTTCTTTTAGGTTTATCGTCATTAAATATTAATCTTGATATATTTGTTTTAGGTGACTCAATATAATCACGTAGTTGAATATATTCTAAAAATGCTTTTACTGTTGTTATTTGGCCTATAATAAAATTTTTAGGATTAGCATTAACTTGAGTTAAACGTTCTGTAGAATACACATTTATATATTCAATATATTTTTCAAAATCATTTCTACTCAATTCCACCAAATCTTTCCATAAAGGTTGTATTGTAAAAATAAAGTTTAAGAATCTTGATAAAACAACTATACAACTTTGTGCTGTAGATGTTTTAAAATTATTTTTTCCAATTAACCTATTTTTACAATATTTTTTTAATAGTTTTCTAAAATATACATTTTTAACTCCAGTAAAAATAATATGATGATTTTGTGCCGTTTTATTATATTCAAGACCATATTTAACTAAATTTCGTACATCCCATTGATCTTTTTCCCATTCTTCTCTCAAATCTAATATTTTAAACAAGTAATCATATGTATTTTCTAAAAACCCTAAAAGATTTGTTCTATGTGAATATATTTTTCCATTAGTCGCTTCTTGAATCTGCTTACTAATGCACCTTCCTTCTTTATTTAACCAATCCACCCATTGTAAACGAGCCTTATCTTTATCCAATTCCATAAAAGAATTAATATTGGGATATAAATTATTTATAAATCTTGATAAATGCTTAATTACATTCCCATAACAATAAAGCAAACTCATGAAATTCCATTGACTAGAAAAAAGCTTATTTATTACAATGTATTTCATTTCAAGATTTAAATTATTATTATTGAATTCAAACATAATATTTTTAACTGCAGAATTATATTTTTCACATGACGGTTTAAGTCTTTGTATATCTTTAAAAAAATCTATATGCCATTTATTATTTTCTAAAAAATATGAATTTGTTTTATCAATATAACTTAAACTTCCATCTGAATTAGTTATCATATCTGTATAATGACCCAGTTCATATATTATTTTTTCTCTATATTGATTAATATCATTGAATCCAAGTTCTTCAAAAAAATCTTCTATCATTAATTATCCTCCAGTATTTTATATATCAAATTTAAAAGCATTTTCAGCTTTTTTCCATTCAGATTTTATATCTTCCTCAGAAGGATGTAAGTACATATTCATAGTGGTTTGGATTTGAGAATGTCCTAATCTTTCTCGTACTTGTTCTATATCCTTTGTTTCACGATAATACATAGTGGCATGTGTATGCCGAAATAAATGAGCGTGAACATCCATATCAGTCTTTTGTTTGAGTTTTTTAAATAAAGCACTAACATCTTGATATTCAAGTGGCTTACCTTTATTTTCACCTTTTAATTTTACAAATACAAAATTTGTGTCTATTTCTAATTCATCTAAAACTTCATATTCATAATCATCAAATAAATCCATTAATTCTTGTGATACATATATTTCTCGTTCACCAGTTTTTAATTTTGCTCCGTTAGGTAATTCCCCTCTGTCTGTTAATCTAATTTTATGGCCTTTATTATGTACAAATATAAAATCTTCTATAAACAAAGATAATACCTCACCAATCCTCAATCCAGTTTCAAATAGCAATTTAATAAGAAATTTATCTCTTATGTTGGTTGTTGCCATGCAAACTTTTCCCACTTCTTCTTTAGTTAGAATTTTTATCTTTCTTCGTGGTTCTTTAATTTTTAATATGTTCCTATTTGAGGGCTTACTTTTATTAACATGATATAAAAAGTCTTTGTATAAAACATGACCACCTGTAAATACTTGCTTCATAAGTTTTTCAATCATATCATTATTTATTTCTTCTGTTCTAAATAAATAATCATAGAAATTAGTTATCACTGTAACAATTAAGTTTACTGTTTTTTCAGTTCTTTTAGCCTTAGCAGGTTTTATTCCAATGGTTTTGGTATTCTCATATGGATTTCTAAGCCATCCAACAAAATCAGATAGGATATTAATATTAACTTTCTTGTAATCAACATCTATTTCTTTTAGATATTCAAAATATAACTTTAGAGCATAACAATAAGTCTTTTGCGTATTATAACTTTTTTCTCCATTATCAAGATACTTTAAATATTTCACTACTGGAATAATAGGTAGCCCTTTATCATCAAGTAACATATATCTTCTTCTATTATCATCTAACTTAACTTCTTGTACTTTCATATCTATCCCCCTTAATCTTCAGTTACTATGATATTAGTATGATATATTTTAAACATAATATACTACTTGAAATATATATCTTTAATAATTATAGACTGTATAAAAATATCGGATATAAGCATTCATATTATACTTATTATCCGATATTCATTATAGTCTATTTAAACACCTCTCCACATCATATTTAAGTTCAAACATCTTCTCAACATCACCTATCACAGCACTGCAAGTAAACACCCACATCCTATTCCCACACAACTTTTCTAAATCAGTGCTAATAATCTTCCCTATCTTTATAACTTGACACTTTCCCTCTTCTTCAATCCTAAATTTTATGGGATTTATCTTCCCACCTTTTTTAAAATACGCTATCATTTCTATTTCTTTAGAAACAACTTTCATTTTTTTGCACTTCCCTTACAATATGCTGCTCATCATTGGATAATATTCATCAGAGCCTGTGCCCCCATTTAAGGGCTCCACTCCTGAATGTAAAAATGTTGATCTAATAACACTTTCTTTACCATATTTATTTCGCAAATCATCTATGGTTTTATCTAACTTTCTTTGTTTCTCACTTCTTTCGTAATCAAACAAACTTTCTTGAAAATACTCATTACTAGAAAGCTTAGTTACTCTTATTCCTAATTGTCTAATTTTTTCACCCCTCCAAGATTCTTTAAAGGCATCTTTTACACCTTCAAAAATTTTATCTGTAGAATCTGTATGATTACTCAGTGGTTTTTGATGGGAATAATGAAAGAATTCATTATTCTTAATACTTATAGCAACAAATCCACATAAACTATTGCTTTCCCTTAGTCTCATTGTAGAGCTTTCTGTGAGAGATAAAAGAACTTTTAATGCTTCTTCCATGGTTTCAATATCATAAGAAACTGTAGTTGAATTTCCTATGCCTTTGACTTCTAAATAATTAGATTTTCTTATTTCTGAATTATCAATTCCATTTGCATATTCATATATAAGTTTTCCGTGAGAATGCAACTTACTAATAAGAAGGTTTATATCATACTGAGCTAATTCACCTATAGTATGAACATTTAACTTATGAAGTTTAGCTTCTGAAGCTCTCCCAACCATAAATAAATCCCCAACAGGTAAATCCCACATTTTCAAAGGCATTTCATCTTTAAATAGAGTGTGTACGGTATTCTTAGGTTTAAAATCACTAGCCATCTTTGCCAGTAACTTATTTGTAGATATACCTATATTGGTATTAAAGCCAAGTTCTTGACTAACCCTCATTTTAATTCTCATAGCCATCCTCATATAATCTTCTTTAAAATGAGTACAATCCATAAAACATTCATCAATACTGTATCTCTGAATTTTAGGGGAATATTCACTTAGTAATTCAAATAAAGCATCACTTGATTTAACATACCAGTTGTAATCTGGAGGATAGACAATAAGATTTTTGCATTTAAGTCTTGCTGCATATATAGGCTCTCCTGTTTTAATTCCAAATTTCTTTGCAGGCATTGAAGCTGCAAGTATTATTCCATGCCTATTTTCTTCACTCCCTCCAATTACTGAAGGTACTTCGCGAATATCAAGCTCACCTCCATACTGCAAAAGCTTAACTGCAGTCCATGAAAGATAAGCTGAATTTACATCTATATGAAAAATTAATCTTTCGTCGTTATTATTCACATCTGCCAACTCCTAAACATATGTTCTTATTTTGAATTATAGCGAACATATGTTTGTTTGTAAAGAGAATATAATTTTATTTATCATAGAGAGATACATTTTAAACCAACTAATTTACATTACATATTATATTCTACTCTAGACTATAATTTTTAATCTTTTAACATTCGGATATATAATTTAAATCTGACAAGAGTTGTTTTAAATACATTTTCAATGGATGATTATAGAAATATATATAACTTTTGAAAAATTACACCTGAGAGTACCTATTTTTATATTCAAATAATTATTCACAGTCTAAAGCTAATTCATTTATAGTGTTATTAACTACACTATAAAATAAATCGTATTCTTGATCGGATAATTTTCTATTGAATGCATTATCAATTTTATTATATAATGCGTTAATTGACCGTCGTGGTAAGCATAAAGATGCTGATGAGCTTACTGAGTCTGAAAAGTTATCTGCACAGTTAAGTATTATTTAGAGAAATGTTCTCATTTAAGTTAGATTTAAATTACCTGTAATTTAAATCTTTCTACAATTGGATTTTAGGATATTGGGAAAAATTTCTTACTATATACCTTAATATTGTCATGAACAAAAAATAGCAAGTGTTTAAGTCCAAGTATGAATATACTATACAAACCCATTCATATACTTAAGTAAAATCATTATATTTGAGGAGTTAAATGGATACTAGACAATTAACATTCTATCATTTGTTATATGGAAAGATAAAAGCAAGTCATAAGTTCTATGCCAAGAAAATTTTATATGTACTCTATCCAGATAAGTCATTAAATCAACTCGATATACTTTCAAAGTTTTCTAATAAACATTCGAAGATAGTAAAATCGTCTATAAAGGATCTTGAAGAGTGCAATTTGATTATGAATGCTAACACATCAAAATCACCACGAAGCGAAAAACAATATATACTTACCAAACCTGGCAGGCAACTTGTTGAAGAGGATAGCAATCTATCATAATATAAAAAGGCTAGGAATGTTCTAGCCTTTTTAATAAATTAAAACCTATTAATCTAGATATCGATTATGGCTATAAGAAAATTCTTATAAGAAGAAATTTAGTTATAACATTTGTTTATAATGACAATAATAATTGCAATATTACCAATAAATCTTTCAAAATCATTAATATTATTCTAAACAATATCATATATAATCTCATCACTAATATTAAAATACATATGCACTATCCTATTTCTGAATTTTGCCATGTTAAAATATATTGATACATCGTTCTTATCTATTATCCCATTATCAGATAATATTTGAAAGTGTTCTTTATTATCTTTAGGCTTTCCCCATCTATTTCTAGCAATTAAGTGACTTGAGATATCTAACATTGCTTCTATACTTACCTGCAATAAATATTTAGCACTATCAACTTTTGTAAAATCCTCTATAAATGTTTCTTTATCAAAGGCTTCTAGTTTCTTTAATTTATTTAGACAAGTATCCATAAACAGCAATTTTTGATCTATTTTATTTTTATCGAATTCCATTAAGCATTACTCCAGAATACCGTTACATAAAAGTTGTATAAATTTTAACTTCAGGTCTTTCTCTATTAAAAGATTGTTCTCCCTGTTCAAACAATTCAGTTAAACCATACTTAATTAAATTACACCTACTTGTCTAATTGATTGCATAATAAAAAGCACCTACATTTGTAAGTGCTTAATTTTCTAAATATAACTTAATTAATAAGAGATCTAAAGATTTATTAAACATATGAATCTACTAGCTGGCCATCACTGTCAGTTTTTGCTTCCAAATTATTTTTATTCACCTCTTCAATCTTTTCTTTATAATCTTCAATTTCCTTTTCACTTGTTTTTTTATATTCTTCAATTCGTGCTTTATACATATCTAAAGTTTCAGATAGTGCTTTTAAGATAGAATTTAAATATTTTTTAGTATCATCTAAATAAGTTTTAGTATTTTCTAATGAAGATTTAAACTCTTTAAGCTTGGTCAATTCAGGATTTTCTTTAGGATATGTTGCTTTACTATTTTCATCTGAATCTTCATTAGCAGATATTACTTTGCTATCTTTCTCAGAGTTTTCTTTAGAAGGTGTTGCTTTACTGTCTTCTTTTAAATTAGTTGATTCCTCATCACTGTCTTGTGGATCTTTAATTTGATTTGTTAATTTATCAATTTTATTACTTGTGTAATAAGTTTTTACATCTACACTTTGAATTTACTTATTTATCTCTCCAATTTGATTTTTTACACCTGAAATTTGAGTTTGAATATCTGAGATTTGATTTTCCAAGTCCAAAATATGTTTTCTCTGATTATCCTTCATTTCATCTAATCTTTTTTCCATCTCTTGTTTTTGTTGGATAATAGATGCGATATGATTGTTATTTCTACTGTTAAGAGCTAAACCTGTACCTTTTGCCATAATTCCCTTTTTTCTATTATTTGCTGAATTTATTAAAATATCATTAGGTACTTGCATATTTACATTATTTATTTTCATTCACTTAACACCTCCCTTTAAATAGATATATTTAATTATCTTTATTTAATAATTTTCCTTTAAATTAATAATATTGTCTATATGGAAATTATTATCAGTAGGTCCTACAAATCACAAATAAATCTATTTTTATAATAACTAATTATTATATTTAATAATTCTTCATCAATAGCTATTCTAGAATTATCATAATTATCAAATAAAAATATCTTTCTATTGCTGTTATTTAATCTGTTAAATGTATCTTTAGTATTATGGTTTAATTTCATATACTAGATTAATCTTATCTCCACTTAATATTATTATAGTTCACTAAAAAAATACCATATCATTCATTTATAAAAATCTGAATAATATTGTATTTAAAATTAGTAATTTTATTAAAGATTTGTAACTTAAGAAATTAATTTATCATACATTAAAAAAGGCGGAATCTACAACAACATCTGTGACGCCTGCAGCATCTACAACGCCTAAAAGATTCAAAGCATGACATATTAATCACCTCTCTTCTTTTGTATACTCTATTATATTCTCAATTTTACATAATTGTTCTTAAATTAAGCATTATAATATATCCTTTTTAACTGTACTGCTGTAAATATCTCCATATTTCATTGCATAATGTTGTTATGTATTATAGCAGGATATAATATATAGTATCCTGCTATATATTTAAAAAATTAATAATATCTTTCTCTGACTTCTCTTGTAAAACCGTAATCAATAATAACAGGTCTTCCATTGATCATTCCCCAATTACTTTTCCTTTCAAAATCACCCAATACTAAATTATAATTCCACTTAATCTTCTGTAATTCTTTTGAGTTAAGCAGTTCCCTTTTATCCCTGACATTGAAATATTTCAATACATATGAAATGTTATATATTGTATCTGCTTTTTCCATTATTAGCAAATTAAAATCATTTGAAACTTGTACAACTTTTGCAAATAAATCAGATTTATCATTATCTGAAACTTTATACTCTGCTTTATTTTGTGCAATTCCCGCTCTATTTTTTGCCACTTTGATTACATATCCATTTTCCAAATCAAATACATCTCTACTAGAACCGGAACCAATATATTTATAATATCTTCGTCTTATATCAAACATAATTTGATTGAATCTACTAATCATTTTAACACCTGCTTCATGTAATCTCTTTATATTCATTAGTAAACTTTCTATATATTATATTATTCACTCTACAGTTGATTGGTTCTATTTACCATTATGAATAAAATCATATTATTCATACTTCGATGAATGCTTTTTTAAGTTAACTCCCTATGTAATAAGCAGATTTCCACATATTTAATTAACTCCTATACGTTAAAAAAGCTGCCCCAAAATCTAATTGATTTTAAGACAGTTTTGCTCATTAACAATATTTCTTTATAACATAATAACTTAAACTTTAATATTTATTTATAAAACTATATTTCATCAAGAGACTTATTGGTAGGGCTTTCTATCCAATTGCCCTTATAATCATATCTTGAGCCATGGCAAGGACAGTCCCAAGTTAATTCATCATCATTCCAATGAAGTTCACATCCTAGATGCGCACATTTTGTTGATACTGCAAATACCTTTCCATCGTTATCTTTATATACTCCAGTTTTTTGTCCTTTATATTCTACAATACCTCCATGACCATTTTGAATGCTTTCAAGACTTTCCTCTGGAATGTCTATCCTTTGTGCAATAAAGTTCTTTGCAGTTATTATAAGATCATTAGCAGCATTTTTCATTGATGCTGACATATCAAATCTTCCTGGTGAAAATATTTCTGAAAAGTCATTTTCCTTTTCAAGAATCATATCACTTATTATCATTGCAGCTACCATTGAAGTTGTCATTCCCCATTTTTTAAACCCTGTTTCAACATAAATATCAGGGGTTTTTGATGAGTAATGGCCTATATACGGTATATTATCTAATGTCATACAATCTTGTGCTGACCAATGATATTTTTCTATTGAATTCGGGTAAAGTTCTTTGGCTGCTTTTCTGAGCTTTTCATAAGCTCCCCCCTCTTCATTTTCACCAGCTCTTTGTGCTGCACCACCAAATATTAATAAATTTTTATAATTTCTAAATGAATATGCATTTTTATCAATACCTATATACATTCCATTTACATCTTGAGCATTTTCTAAAGCTAAAACATATGATCTTTCTTGATGCATTCTCAAAAAATAATAGCCTGGGGTATTTAGAAATGGATAATGTGTTGCTACTATTATTTTATTTGCCTTAATTTTTATATCATCCTTTGTAACTACAGAAATTTCTTCTGTAATATCAAGTGCTGTTGTATTTTCATAAATAGTCAATTTTTCTGAAATTGTTCTTAAGAATTTAAGTGGATTAAACTGTGCTTGATTCTTAAACTTCAATGCTCCTTTAACCTTAAAAGGAAGATTTACTTCATCCACTAACTCTGCATCAACTCCTAGTTTTTTTACTGCAATATATTCATCTTCAAGACTTTCAGTATTATCTAACGAATACACATATGCATCCTTGCGCTCAAAATCGCAATCAATATTTTCCTCATCAATTATTTCTTTATACTTTTCTATTGCAAGTTCATTAGCCTTAGCATACTGCCTTGCTCCTTCTTCTCCAAATTCCTTAATTATACTATCATAAATTAAGTCATGCTGGCATGTTATCTTAGCAGTTGTATTTTTAGTAACTCCACTCGCAGTACTTTTGGCATCAATAACAACAACTTCTCTCCCACTTTTAGTAAGCATATATGCTGTAAGTAATCCAGCCATTCCGGCCCCTATTATCAGAATATCACATTCTATATCTTTACTTAAAGCTTCTCTTTTTCTAAAATTAACCTCAGAATTCCATACACTTTCCATGTAAATCACCTCATGTTTAGTATTCCATTTTTTTTGTAATATACACAGATTTCTATTACGAAATAGACTATTTTAGGTTAATTATTATATACAATTTATCATGCTTATATTTACATGTAAATGTTAATATGAAAGTGCATAAAAGTTCCAGCATGGAAATGTAGGAATTTATGCACTTTTTATGTATAGTTCTTTCAAGATATAATTGTATGTAATTTTTAATGAAGTAGGTGCAATTATAATGAGAAAAGATATACATAATAAATTAAAGTTATCTTCATGAGCAGTCGCCATTCCTCACCCACTAATTGGGATAATTCTACTTGCCTTAATAATATATAATATTAAATCTAGATTATGAAAGTTATTATATTTTGCTTTTATATCCTTCAATCTACCAACCTTATCTCAAGTTTTTC
>Ga0302161_10000386_pt1 | contig 11801 bp, 6 predicted proteins | sample I_Fen_E2_1_FD_193498 | JGI IMG/M metagenome (GOLD analysis project Ga0302161, IMG submission 193498) | Peat permafrost microbial communities from Stordalen Mire near Abisko, Sweden - I_Fen_E2_1 | ecosystem: Environmental > Terrestrial > Soil > Wetlands > Permafrost | place: Sweden: Abisko...
CAATGGATAAGACAGAACTCTTTCACTGTTAAAATAAGGGTTCGATTCCCTTATGGGTTATATTAGTATAAGTAATTGTATAAGTTTCTGGGTATGTAAACTAATGATATTATTAGCCTATAATCACACATATATGTAACTTATACTGCATCTAAAAATATAAAAGGGGGTATAGTTTAACTGGTAAAACGGTGATTTTGCATATCATTAATTTAGGATCGATTCCTAATATCTCCATACGATGAAAACGTAAATATATTATTATAAGTGTAAATTGTTTATAGTTTACTTCATATAGTAAACTATAAACAATTTACTATCCAAAATAAACTCTAGATATGGGTAAGGATACTATAGGCCTTTTTAGCACAAGTCTCCTAAAATATCGGCTTTTTACTAATTTCTTAACATAACTTTTAATTACACTCTTTTATTATATTTACATCCTCATTTCATACTACTTGATTTTAATTATTACTATTCTAATTAGGTAAATAAATTTATAAAAAGTATAGCTCAAGAAGCTCAACTGGCTGAGCGGAACTCTGAAGATGTTTAGGTTATAAGTTCGAATCTTATCTTGAGCAAATATGTACTACCTCCGGGTTTGAAGGGCTTTTTTTTTTTCTTAGCATTAAACTCTCCAATAATAAATATAGATATAATACTTTAAAGTTATATTTGTAACAGAACATGTTAAATTTAATAAGTATAAGAAAATAAAGAGATTCACCTTAGACGTATTACTAACAATCTATTAGAATATTTTTTCTATTACTAACTAGACTGATGTTATTTCACCATGGGTATGCTGGAATTGGTAGTCAGGTCCCGCTTAGGACGGGGTGGTATTAACCGTACAAGTTCAAGTCTTGTTACCCATAAAATTTCCTGTTTATAATTTAAGATATTATCTGATTACCTTATAGTATTTTTACCTGTTTTTCTTATAATGAGTATAATTTATAGTCAGCAAAACCCTATTTAGATATCTTATTATATTCATTTAGGTTTTTTACTACATTATTACTTATCTACTAGGATTCCTTTTTCTACTTTTTTTATAAACGGGATAGTACAAAATCATTCTTGTACTTTTTTTTCTTCTAATTGTAAGAAAAAAAGAACAGGAGGTTATAGTTCAATTGGTAGAACAGCTGTATGTGGAACAGTAAGTTCCCTGTTCAAGTCAGGGTATCCTCCCTTCTATTTTTAGGAAAAAAAGGTCCTTTTTTTCGCCAGGATAGTTCAACAGGATAGAACATTAATTTCATGCATTAAGAATGAGAATTCGATTTTCTCTCCCGGCTAAATATAGTATATATAAAGTAGTAAAAAATACTATAAGGCTGAAATAGCTTCGGTTACTAATGAAAAGATCTCTTTGCACTTCATTTGATACAAGGTAAGTATAATGCTGGCGCCCTAAGAAAGTGGCGCGTATACCTTTAGTTACAAAAAATATCTACATAATTAGAAATTTAACTAGTCTGCAGTGACAAATTTAACAAGAAGTAATTTTCAAGCCCATCCATTTCATTTAGTATCTCCTTCACCTTGACCCATTTCTATAAGCCTTAATTTATTAACACTTACTACTACAGGTGTCTTAAGTATGCACAATTTCGCTCACGCGTCTACTGTGTTTTTTGTAGCCCTATTTTTAGTTGTTTATACTATGGCGTTATGATTTAGAGACGTAATATCAGAAGCTACATATATAGGAAATCACACTTTAGCTGTACAAAGAGGTATAAATATGGGTGTTGCTTTATTTATAGTTTCTGAAGCCCTATTTTTCTTAGCTATATTTTGAACATTCTTTCATAGTGCATTATCTCCTAACATTGAATTAGGAGCGCAATGACCACCTATGGGAATACAAGCAATTAACCCTTTCGAACTACCACTATTAAATACTGTGATATTATTATCTTCAGGTGTAACTGTAACGTATGCGCATCACTCTTTAATACAAGGGAATAGAGCGGGTAGCCTATATGGCTTAGTATATACTATTATACTAGCTAGTATATTTACAGCATTACAAGGAGTTGAATACTCTGTCTCTGGGTTTTCTATCTCAGATGGAATTTACGGGTCCTGTTTTTACTTTGGTACTGGGTTCCACGGTTTACATGTGATAATAGGAACTATATTCTTAGCCGTAGGGTTATGACGTGTTTTAGCTTATCACTCAACTGAAAATCATCATTTAGGATTCGAATCAGGAATATTATACTGACATTTTGTCGATGTTGTATGATTATTTTTATATATCTCTGTATATTATTGAGGATCATAGTAAAGAAACCATTTTATGTTTTCTTTTCCCTTTTAATACAATCATTTATATACTTTAAGCAATTATTACCATTTTATGACGTCATATGATGATACTAGTAATAAGAGTAAATATAGATAAAAAAAAAGGAAGGTTCCGTTTGTTGGTTGACGGGTTGAGCTGTAAACTCAATAGTTTCGGCTATCGAAGGTTCGATTCCTTTTCTTCCTAATCATTATTTTAAAACCGCAGTATTTCTTCTAACCTCCTGCATTTATTCTATTTTGTTATATTCTGTTCTATTCTGTTCTGTTCTGTTCTGTTCTGTTTTGATCAGTTCAAGAATAAAACAGTAAAACCATAAAATATCGCATATCATATAGATTACACAAATTGTGTAGAATTCTGACATAAGGAAATATATACCTTACTCCTATAAAATAGAAACTATGAAAAATACCCATTTTGAAATTCAAAAAACAAATACAAATACAAATACAAATACAAATATAAATACAAATTACACTAGCGCTGCAATACCCAAACTAAGTACTTTACATTCAATGTATGATGAAAATCATATAACAAAACAAAAAACAAATAAAATGCCTTTACATTCATCTAACCAAATGAGTCTATGATCTTTACAATCTAGCGATAAACTGATACGGCATAATCCTGCTGCCACTTCAGAATGAGATAATAGTAGCTACTGTTACTTAAAAGGAGAGTCACAAGTATCACCAGTAGTTGACAAAGCAACTCATCAACTACTAAAGCTATTTTTTAACTCAAGACCCAAAAATATAGATAGTAAATCTTCTATGTTTAAGCATAGATCCATTCTGAAGACATACGTCGGAATACCTCGTGTCAAAACTAGCATAAACAGAGCTAGAATTACCGTCTATAAATATGATAGACAAAATGTCTATCATATGAATATGCTAAATAAATCCTTTACTTTGTGACCCAATAAAAAAGGATCCAATCAAGATAAAAAAGGAACAAGAAGATATTCTTCCTCCGTAATACCTATTAGTTTCAACACGGCCAAACCCCAATTTAATTTAAAAAAAACGGATAAACTAATACCAAGTTCACGAAACAAAGCAATTAAACCATCTATATACAATATTAGATATGTAGACTTGCCAGTTTCAAACAAATCTAGAGTTACTAAGCGTAAAACAAATATAAAAGCAATAGACACTAGTATACAAACATCCAAAATAAAGAATAGAAAAGGATTTTTCGGTATTTCTTCTAGTTTCAATACAAGAAAAAGTACATCATATAAAAAACGTATTTCTTGAGCAAAACAGCGTATATTAAAAAAAAAAGTACAAAAGGCGAAAAAGAGAATTTTATTGAACATACTAAGAAATAAAACATTTCACCATGTTTTGAGTGGTCTTAGATTTTCTTTTAAAAGTAAACCCTCTGTTTTATTATTAAAAAAAATAGAAAATTATTCCATTTCATATATTGATAAGATAAAAAGTTTAAAACTATTTTTAAATAGTTTTAGTCTTATGCCCACTAGTTATTCTGCTCCTAATTTGCTTGTCACTCTTTGAAATAAAATGAGCAATTCTTCTAATCCTCTATCTACTTTCTCTAGAGTTTCATTTGAAAAAAAAACGAATGCAGCTAAAAAATTAGAAAGCATATCTCCTGTTTTACGTAAAAGAAAAATGGTATTAAGTATGAACATGAATAATCAATTGATTATACCTAGCCTTAGGGTTGGTAAGTTTCTTGGTAAAATATACAAAAAAATACGACCATCTACATCTATTTATACAACCCTATGAGTATCTTATATGAAATCTAATAATACTTATTTATCTAGGTTAAATCATATACTTATGAAAAGATATCTAAAAAGAATTAGTTTGAATATAGTAGACTTAAAGTACCTTTATCTAGATAGTAATATAATGGCTTCTGCGATAACTACAAAGTTAAAAGATAGAAAAAAAAGAGTTCTTAGGGTTTTAAAAAGAGTTTTAGGTTTAATTAAAAAGCCATATTTTAAAATCCATTTTTACAATAGAAAAAAAACGTTAGAGCAAGTAAATAACAATTTCTTATTCATGGATCAAAACTTAAATATGTTGACTTCAAGTAAGAATATTCTATATAATAAATACTTATTTAAAAAACCTAGGGATTATAAACCTCGATTGTCCCTTTACCACTTAAATCATAAAACAGTAACGGGTGTTAGATTACAAGGTACAGGAAGGTTAACAAGAAGATTGACAGCTTCTAGATCTATATCTAAATTTAAATATATGGGTAGCTTACAAAATCTAGAATCATCTCGTCAAGCTATTTCTACTGTTATGTTAAGAGGATACATGAAATCCAATTTACAGTACACAAATATTAATAGTTATAACCGTAATGGTGCTTTTGGGGTAAAAGTATCTGTAAGTTCCTATTAATTTATTTTTTACAATTATAAAAAGGAAAAGTCTAAGGATAAACAAATAAAAAAAAAGGGAACTAGCTCAAGAGGTAGAGCAATTGTAATACAGTTAATTCGCTGTGTGTAATTCAATAGGTTAAGTGTTTGAATCACTTGTTGCCCATAAAAAGTTTTTATACAACCGGTTGAAAATACTTCTAGATTTTATTATGAATTTATCACTTATTTTATTTTTAATTGGTATATTAGGTTTTGTTTTAAATAGAAAAAATATTATTTTAATGCTTATTTCTATAGAGATAATGTTATTATCTATCACATTTTTAATATTAATAAACTCATTTAGTTTTGACGATATCTTAGGACAAACTTTTGCTATTTATATTATAGCAATAGCTGGTGCAGAATCAGCAATTGGATTAGGGATTTTAGTGGCATTTTATAGATTGAGAGGAAGTATAGCTTTAGATTATAAATAATGTATTTAACTTTAATTATCTTACCCTTATTATCTTCCATCGTAGCAGGCTTTTTTGGTCGTAAAATAGGAGTTAGTGGTGCTCAATGAGTTACATGTACCTCTGTAATTTTAACAACAACACTGGCAATCCTTGCTTTTTTCGAAGTAGGATTTAATGGTATACCTGTAACGGTTAAGCTATTCAGATGAATAGATTCAGAATCCCTTAATATATTATGAGGGTTTAATTTTGATTCGTTAACAGTATCCATGTTAATACCAGTACTGATCGTATCTTCTTTAGTTCACATATATTCAATAGGATATATGAGTCACGATCCACATAATCAGCGTTTCTTCAGTTATTTAAGTTTATTTACTTTTATGATGATTATATTAGTAACAGCCAATAATTTTCTACTTATGTTTGTAGGATGGGAAGGTGTGGGAGTCTGTAGTTATCTATTAGTGAGTTTTTGATTTACTAGAATAGCTGCTAACCAGAGTTCTATATCTGCGTTTTTAACAAATAGAGTAGGTGATTGTTTCTTAACTATTGGTATGTTTGCTATATTATGATCTTTTGGTAATATAGATTATGCTACGGTATTTTCTTTAGCACCATTCATGAATGAAAATATAGTTACTATAATTGGAATATGCTTATTAATAGGAGCTATGGCGAAAAGTTCTCAAATAGGTCTTCACGTTTGGCTGCCAATGGCTATGGAGGGGCCGACCCCGGTTTCCGCATTAATACACGCTGCTACTATGGTTACAGCCGGTGTATATTTATTAATGCGTTCATCACCCTTAATAGAATATAGTTCTACTGTATTAATGTTATGTCTATGAATTGGTGCCATTACTACTGTATTTAGTTCACTTATAGGTTTATTCCAACAAGATATTAAAAAAGTTATAGCCTATTCCACAATGAGTCAATTGGGAATGATGGTTATAGCTATAGGTTTATCTTCATATAACATTGCTTTATTTCATTTGGTTAATCATGCGTTTTATAAAGGTTTACTTTTCTTAGGTGCAGGATCAGTAATTCATGCTGTATCTGACAACCAGGATTTTAGAAGATATGGGGGATTAAGACCCTTTTTACCTTTAACATATTCAGTTATGCTTATAGCATCTCTTAGTTTAGTTGCATTTCCTTTTATGACAGGATTTTATTCCAAAGATTTCATATTAGAATCTGCATATGGACAATTTTACTTTTCTAGTATAGCTGTATATTTCATAGCTGTTATAGGAGCTATGTTTACAACATTATATTCAGTAAAAGTATTATATCTAACTTTTTTAACGAATCCTAATGGACCTCTAATCAATTATAAAAAAGCGCATGAAGGAGATATATATATGTCAATACCGTTGATCGTATTAGCTATTTTCTCTATATTTTTTGGATATATCAGTAAAGATATATTTATAGGATTAGGTACAGGATTCTTTATAGATAATGGATTGTTTATCCATCCCTCTCATGAGATTACTCTGGAAACAGAGTTTGCTGTCCCTTTATTGTTTAAATTATTACCATTAATATTTACAATAACTTTAACTATTATATCTATACTATACTCTGAGTTTTTTCCTAATCCATTGATACATTTTAAGTTATCTAGGCTAGGATATAATATCTTCGGTTTTTTTAACCAAAGATTTCTTATAGAACTATTTAATAACGAATATATTACAAATATAGTGTTAAAATTAGGTGGTCAAACAACAAAAGTATTAGATAATGGATCCATCACATATATAGGGCCTTATGGGTTAGAACTAGGTTTAGTAAATTTAAGTAAAAAGATTTCTACTTTAGACTCAGGTATAATAACATCATATGCTCTCTATATACTATCTGGTTTCATATTCTATCTTTACTTTTTTAATATTGAAGATAGTATTATAATACTATTAATATTATATGGGTGTTTTTTTATGGTAAGTGACAATAGCTTGGATTATTTAAAGTCTAGTTTACCTAGAACCAATACACTATCTTTACCTCTAAAAAAATTCTACTAGTGTTTAGTGGCCTTTTGCGTACTGATTTTTTATTTGTCAAATAGTAAATAATGTAATAGCGATATTACTTTCATTAGGGTAATAAAAACAGTGCAGACAAAATAGGAATTAGCTCAGTAGGTAGAGCCATCGTGTTATATTTATGCATGGGAACAAGAAAGATATGTGTTCGAGTCACATATTCCTAGCCGTAAGTCTTAGGGCACTATAGACATCCACATAAAATATAAATATACATTTGCTTTTTGTATTTTTTTACTAAAAAAACCTTGCAAAAAATAATTGAAACCCTTATTAAAAATACTCCTTTATATTTTATATTCGAGAATACTGCAAAAAAAACTAAATATGTGGCTTGTGCAGGTTGAGGCGTAAGAAAAAATAAAAGTAGGTAAAAATAACTGACCAAATTATAAAGTAATTAACTATATAAAAAATAAAGTCTGAATTATACTTATAACCTTTTCACTGAATAAAAATACTATGTGGTTATTTACGCTACTTGTCTTACCCAGATATAGTAGTTTACTTGCGCTATAATTATAAATACTCCTTATATAGATATATATATATGCGATTTGAGAATTCCTCCTAAAAAAGCAATAATATTTTAACCAAATATAGCTTTTTTTTGACGATTCATTTTATTTACTACACTATGTTATATCTAAGTTTTATTACATCTATTCTTGAGGTTATTGTTGTAACGGTACCGGCATTACTTATAGTAGCTTATGTTACTGTGGCAGAAAGGAAAACTATGGCTAGCATGCAAAGAAGACTAGGACCTAATGTTATAGGTTATTATGGTCTATTACAAGCATTTGCGGATGCTCTTAAATTACTATTAAAGGAATATGTTTCTCCTACACAAGCTAATTTTATATTATTCTTTCTTGGCCCTATAATAACATTAGTATTTTCTTTACTAGGATACGGAGTAATACCTTATGCACCTGGTTTATCTATTTTTGATTTTAATTTGGGTATACTTTATCTCTTAGCTGTTTCATCTTTGGCTACTTATGGTATATTATTGGCAGGTTGATCTGCCAATTCTAAGTATGCCTTTTTAGGATCCCTTAGAAGTACGGCACAATTAATAAGTTACGAATTAATTTTAAGTTCTGCTATATTACTAGTTATTTTCTTGACTGGTAGTTTAAATCTAAGTGTAAACATAGAAGCTCAAAAAGCTGTCTGATTTATATTTCCGTTATTTCCTGTCTTTTTAATCTTCTTTATTGGTTCGGTAGCAGAAACAAACAGAGCACCTTTTGATCTTGCTGAGGCTGAATCAGAACTTGTTAGTGGTTTTATGACTGAGCATGCTGCTGTTATATTTGTTTTCTTTTTTCTAGCTGAATATGCTAGTATAGTACTTATTTGTATTTTAACTAGCATTTTATTTTTAGGAGGTTATTTATTGAATATTATGCCTTTACTCTATTTATGATATATTATGGATATAAGTACAGTTTATTTAATAAATGATTTAATACCTGCTATTTATTCTTTTTTCATATTATTAGAACCAGTGGATAATATATCATTATCTAATCCATTTACAGCTGAAAATCTTTCTTTTTTCATGGCTGAAAAAGAAAGTATTATATTCGATCCCTTTTTAGAAGGAATATTTAGTGGTATAATATTGGGAGTAAAATCCTGTATTATGATCTTTATTTTTATTTGAGCAAGAGCATCCTTTCCTCGTATACGTTTTGATCAATTAATGTCTTTCTGTTGAACTATCTTATTACCTCTTGTTATAGCTTTTATTATATTAGTACCATGTATTTTATATAGCTTTGAGATATTACCTAGTAATACTATTTTTTTTTAAACTACAAAATAAGTATCCTTTCGAAAAGTACTTTTTTGTTTGCTTCATTAGCTGCATAGGTTTATACCTTGCTATCTTTCTAGTTAATGTATATAAAAGAAAAAAAGAGAAAAAGAGGCTTTTTTCTCTTTTTTTCCTATATTAGCTTGTATGTATTATAAAAAGACATTCTTGAACTTTGCATTAGTTGTATTATACCTTTTTTTTTTACAACTGATTTTAAGTATAAATGGATAAGTTGCAGATGGTTCTGCGTTTTGATTATAGATCAACTATCTCAAGTTCAATTCTTGCTTACCTATACTAGTACTTGTTAATTCATAATTATTACTGTTAAGTTTTTATTCAAAATAGACTAACAAACCTCTTACTAATATAATAAAAGCTCTTACACTACTTACTTATGGTATAGCTACTAGAAATGAAGAATTCCCGTAGTAGGTTTGGAATAGTAGCTAGGAATAATAAATAAACATTAGTTGTGTGCAGAAAGATTACTCCTTTTTGCCTCATTGTAATGTTTGTTTAGAATTACATCAACACCCCCTAAAGGACATTATTATTCACTGGGTTTAAATAAAGAAAAAAGGGACAAGACCTTTTTTTCACCCCCCCCCTTGGTTTTAAATAGCAATAAAAAAAGTAGATCTTCAATTTTACAAATAGAATATTCATACAATGAACACAAATTTCATCACATTTAACTTTAATACTAGCCCACTGGATCAATTCGAAATAAGAGACTTAATCAGTTTAGATCTACCTGTATTAGCCAATCTACACTTATCTTTAACAAACATAGGACTGTACCTTGTTATAGCTTTCTTTATTACATTATTATTTAATACATTAGCTACTAATCAAAATAAGATAGTATCTAACAATTGATCAGTGAGTTTAGAAACAATATATGCAACTGTACATGGTATAGTAGTAAATCAAATAAATGCTACTAATGGACAGAAATATTTCCCTTTTATATATGCCTTATTTGTTTTTATTTTAATAAATAATTTAATAGGTATGATACCCTATAGTTTTGCTTCAACAAGTCATTTTATATTAACTTTTTCTTTAAGTTTTACTATAGTTTTAGGAGCTACTATACTAGGTTTTCAAAAACATGGTCTACAGTTCTTTTCATTATTTGTACCTGCAGGTTGTCCATTAGCATTGTTACCTCTTTTAGTACTTATAGAATTTATCTCGTATCTTGCCCGTAACGTTTCTTTAGGATTAAGATTAGGTGCCAATATAATATCAGGGCATATGCTGTTAAATATACTTAGTGGATTTACATATAATATAATGACATCTGGTATATTCTTCTTCTTTTTAGGTCTTTTACCTTTAGCTTTTATCATAGCATTCTGTGGTCTAGAACTAGGAATAGCGTTTATACAGGCGCAGGTTTTTGTAGTTTTATCATGTTCTTACATAAAAGATTGTTTAGAATTACATTAATCTTCCAAAAAGAGCTAAGTATTCACTTACCCACCCGTCTTTTTATTCACCTGATTTCATGCATAAAGGGATAAGTTGCAGATGGTTCTGCGTTTTGATTGCAGATCATAAATTTGAAGTTCAATTCTTCCTTATCTCTACTAACCCTCAACTTCTTAATAATTAAGAAGTTGAGGGGTTAGAAGTAATACTTTATTTGAAAAGCAGTCCTATATATTTTTCATTACAAAATATGCATTTTGTAATGAAAAAATAGGGGAATTAGCTTAATTGGTAAAGCAGATGTTTTCGGCGCGTTAGATTAGTGTTCGAGTCACTAATTCCTCTATCTCTTCTCTTATCCCTTCTAAACTAACGAGATGTCAATGGTTTCTTTAAATATTATTTTTCATTTGAAAGGTATTCTTCTTTAGCATGAAGAATGTATTACAGTGGGATCTATCTACACATATTATTATATGTTATTATTAAGTTTACTTACCATTCCTTTATTAGGTGTATTTATAATCTCAGCTGACCTTGAAAATTTTCCATTTCAATATAAATCTATTGAAAATAAAAAAAAAATAGCCTTGTTCATTTCTATACTTAACTTTCTACTTTGCCTGTTTATATTTTTACTGTTTGATTTTTCATATAATCAATTCCAATTCGTGTTAGAACCGCATAATGTTGGTGAATATCCCTTTTATTTAGGATTAGACGGTATCTCTATCTATTTTGTGTTATTAACTACTTTTATAATGCCTATTACCATATTGTCCAACTGAACATCTATATCACACGATGTAAAGTGATATCTAATAATAATGTTATTATTAGAAACTCTTTTATTGGCTGTGTTTATGGTACTAGATATTTTCTTATTTTATATATTTTTTGAGAGTATCTTACCTCCATTATTTGTTTTAATAGGATTATTTGGTTCAAGTAACAAAGTAAGAGCGAGCTTTTATTTATTTTTATATACTCTGTTGGGTTCTTTATTTTTATTGTTGTCTATATTAGTTATATATTCGGTAATGGGTACTACAGATTTTGATGGATTATATAAGATAAATTTAAACTATTCCACACAATTCTTTTTATTTTGTGGTATATTTATTGCATTTGCAGTAAAAACACCTGTTATATTCTTAAATACCTGATTACTAAAGGCACACGTTGAGTCTCCTTTAGGAGGTAGTATACTGTTAGCTGCTATAGTATTAAAACTAAGTTTATATGGTATATTAAGATTAATTTTACCTATATTACCTAAAGC
>Ga0302161_10000388_pt1 | contig 11700 bp, 11 predicted proteins | sample I_Fen_E2_1_FD_193498 | JGI IMG/M metagenome (GOLD analysis project Ga0302161, IMG submission 193498) | Peat permafrost microbial communities from Stordalen Mire near Abisko, Sweden - I_Fen_E2_1 | ecosystem: Environmental > Terrestrial > Soil > Wetlands > Permafrost | place: Sweden: Abisko...
GTGCGACTTACGGCTAAACTACTCTCATAAGATTTCATATCGCTCCTCAAAGGCCCATTCATCATTAACTTCCGTACTGAAATCTCACTATCTTCAGCTCTCTTTGACATTGTATCATGATTACTATCCCTTTTCTTAGGATTTGTTTTATATTGTTATATTATACTCATAAAACTTATTTGTCAACACTTTTATTTAGGCACATTGAAAAAAATAACAAGTCAGCACGCTGATATATTGACTTGTTATTTTTTTCACATGTCTAAATTTCTTTTCCAATTATATTTTTTATTCCATCAAACATTCTAGGCTTGCTAAAATAGTATCCTTGAACAACATCACATAATATTGTTTTTAAATACTCAACTTGAGATTTCTCTTCAACTCCTTCAGCAACTACTTCTATTCCTAATTGATGTGATAAATTAATTATATTTTCTACAATACATTTACTTTTAGGATTGCTCATTAAGTCAATTACGAAGCTTCTATCTATCTTTAGTACATCTATTGGCAATTTAGTTAAATAATTTAAAGATGAATATCCAGTCCCAAAATCATCTAAAGCTATACTTACACCCAAGTTCTTAATTTCTTCGAGAATTTTCACATTCTTATCAAAAGATTTCATAAGCATACTTTCTGTAATCTCAACTTGAATATATTTAGGGTTAATTTTATATTTCTTAATTAAACTTTTAAATTCTAATAAAACAATATCTTCTCTAAGTTGCATTTCCGATAAATTAACTGCTATTTTAAAATTGTCATTCCCTTCATTTAAAAGAAATTTTGTTTTTTTAAATACTTCTTCTAAAACAAAACTTCCAATTGGAACTATCATTTTTGAATTTTCTGCGATTGGAATAAACTCTGTTGGGCTTACCAATCCAAATTCATGGCTTTCCCATCTAGCCAAAGCTTCAAATCCATTAACTAAAGAATCATCTAGTGATACTTTAGGTTGGAACATAACATATAATTCGTTATTCTGAAGTGCAGTTCTTAAGCCTTTTTGTAAACTATAAACTCTATTTAACTCAACTGAAAGATTATCATCAAAAAAATCACATTCATTCTTTCCATTTTTTTTAGCTTCATACATTGCTGCATCTGCATTCTTTAATAGTGTATTATAATCCATACCATGATCTGGAGATAATGAGACTCCAATGCTTGCTGTTAAATAAATTTTCTTTCCATCTACAATATTAGGCTTTTCAAAAGATTTGATTATGTTATTACATACTCCTATTATTTCCTGTATATCCGTTATGTCCGGTTTAAATAATAAGAACGTGTCTCCACTATATCTAGATACTAATATATCTTCTTTAACTGATTCTAATATAATATAGCTAACTTCTTTTAGTAATAAATCTCCAAAATTATGTCCAAAGGAGTCGTTTACATATTTGAAATTATCTAAGTCAATTATTATCATAGCTGATCTTGTATTATTATCTACACCATTTTTTAGCAAACTAGAAACTATATTTTCAAAAAAATAGTTATTAGGTAGCCCTGTAATCCTATCACATTGAATTATTGAATTTATTGTTTTATCACTGACTGATTTTTTCCAATTTTTCATCCAAGAATTTAAATTATTATATTCTTGAATTAAATCTCCCACTAAATAAATAGTTCCAATAAAATAATATTTATAATTATTTTGAATTACTTTTCCAACAACAATGAGTTCAACAATTTTTCCTATATTATCTATAATTTTGCATCTTTGTTCTACTTGTTCTCTATCTATATAACTTTTGCGTAAATCCTTATTAAAAAAGCTTGACATACTTTTTTTATCTTCTTCGTAAATAAAATGCATTAATTGCTCTAAAGTTTGATTTTTTACATCATATTCTTTAATAATATCTATTATCTTATCATCAACTATTAACTTAGACTTTGATGGATTCCAAATTATAGTAATTCCATTAATATTTGATGAATCCGATATTTGTTCATAATTTAAATCAAGTTCAGTATTAATCATGTCCATACAATCCTTCTCATAATCATCTAATTTAGATTATTTTTCTTCATTTTTTTCCTTAGATTTTTTATCAGTTACTAATGATGTTATTAAAGCCACGGTTGCTGCCATAACAGTGATTATTTTGCCAGTATTTTTGAAATTCATACAACACCATCCTCCTAAGCTTTCTCAAATTTTAATTATTTAAATTGATTTTCTGTTTCATTATAATTATAACCAATGGTTTTTAATGTATTTACAATATTTTCTTTTGTCATTTCTAAATCATAACAAAGAATATCTAATGAAGCATATCGGTCTCTTAATTTCATATTTACTAAGCTTAATAATATATTAGGATCAATAATTTCTTTAGAATTTACTTCCATTTTTTACTCTTCTTTCTATTATTTATACATTTAAGTATAATATAACATATAAATTGAAATTAATAAATACTTTTAATTCATCTCAAAGTCATTCTTCATCATAAAAATCTAAATAAGAATGTTTTTTTTCATCTTTTTGCCATCCTAATATACCATCCATACTAACATTTTCTGCTGATTTAAATATTGACTTGTCTACGCCATCAAAATTTTTCTTTAATTCCTTAATTAAATCCTTTATCTCATATCTCTTATTTCCAATTTTCTCAGCAGCAACCATGCATGCACAATTTAATGGCCATATACCACTATTATTTATAAAGTTCTTTATATAATCCTCTTCAATATAATACATAGGTCGTATTAACTCTAACTTTTCAAAGTTTTTTGATTTAAATTTAGGTAACATGGTTTTGAAATTACCTGCATATAATATATTCAACATTGTTGTTTCAATTACATCATTATAATGATGTCCTAGTGCAAGCTTATTACATCCAAATTCCTGTGCCTTTGCATAAAGTGAACCTCTTCTCATTCTTGCACATAAGTAACAAGGATAATCATTAGCCATTTTATCAACTACTTCAAAAATACCTGACTCATATATATGAATTGGAATATTTAAATATTCGCAGTTTTCTATTAATAGATTCTTTATATCAGGATGATATCCTGGATCCATAGCTAAAAATACTACTTCAAATTTAACTTGACCATGTTTTTGTAATTCTTGAAATAATTTTGCCATAAGTATACTATCTTTTCCACCTGATACGCCAACAGCAATTTTATCTCCTTCTTCAATTAAATTATAAGCCTTAATTGCCTTAATAAATTTTACCCAGATTTCTTTCCTATAACTCTTAATAATACTTCTTTCAATATCTTTTAGTGGTTTTTTTTCTCCATCTGGTATAATTCTTGGGCAACCTTTTCCTGCAATTGTACTCATTACTCTAATTCTCCTGTCTTAATCATATTTATACCCACAAGGGGCACAATGTACCCTCAAGGTACCTTGTCTGATGTCTAGTGGTTCTAAGACTCCCATCTCTTAGAATGTCAGTTAATAACCACATGACCCTATATAAGTCAACTGAAATATAAAATTCCATCTGAAAATTTTCACTTTGATATTAACGCTTCAAATAATAATTTCGATTTAATATATCTTTCTTTAAAGAGTTTATAATGAACATCTGAAATTTACAAGTATTTTTATAATTAATATACTTTTTATGTGTATATTCTCGTATAATGTGCTCATGAAAATCCAAATCATTTTTCATAATTGTGTATTGAAAAATTTATCATTTTATATACTTTGTATTTATTTCCTATAAATTAAAATTCATCCACTGTTTCTCTTAAATTTATTACATTTTCTGTGTATAACTTATTATTAACTTGAATACTCATCGTCTCTATAAATTTCTTTTTTATTACTATTATTTTCTATTGTTAATATTTTTGCTTTCTTAGTTTCATAAATCCAGTATGTTAGTGGAAAGAAAATCACTCATATTGTTATAGTCATAAAAATATAGTTTGCATCTATTAACTTTAACATCTTATGATTTTCTTATTTTTATATAAAGAAACATTAAACCTACTATCAAATTTAAAATTCTCCTTTATAATAAATATTAGCAAGACTCATATGTTATATAGTAAATGAGATCTTACTTCAATATAAGAGATATAAAAAAAATTACAACTAATACATAATACGAATATGGATGGTGATACTAATGGTTGAAAATAAAAGATTATATAAAGATATTTCAAAAAGAAAAATTTCTGGTGTCCTCGCAGGATTTTCTGATTATATCAATGGTGATGTTACTTTAATTAGAGTATTATTTGTATTATTGAGTATAGAATTTTTCCCAGCTTGTATTATTATTTATTTTGTATGTGCACTTGTAATGCCAGATAAACAAGATATATTTAATGATCATGATCAATATTAAAATAAAAAAATTTTGTCTTAATAAATTTTTTTAAATAATTTTGTTGAACATTTTTTTTAAAGTGATAAAATACTATTTGTCGGTATTCCTTTGGAAGCTGAACGGAAATTCATATATTATTGATTTTTTCGAATTATATCCACTATTAAGGAATAAGAACGGAGGTATTTTCATGGAAAGAAATTATATTAAAACAAGATTTTCAGCAAGACAAATGACAATGGTTGGAATGCTTTCTGCAATTTCAATTTTTTTAGGACTAACTGGTCTTGGATTTATTCCAATTCCACCTGTAAAAGCTACTATAATGCATATTCCTGTTATTATAGGTGCAATTGTTGAAGGTCCTATGGTAGGAGCCTTAGTTGGATTAGTCTTTGGATTATTTTCAATGTATCAAAATTTTACTGCACCAGGTCCAACATCATTTATTTTTTGGAATCCTATAATAGCATTAGTTCCTAGAATCTTAATTGGAATTGTAGCCTATTATATGTACATGCTAATTAAGAAAAAAATTAAAAATCAAAGTATTAGTATTGCTATAGCATCAATATGTGCTACCTTAATTAATACCATAGGAGTTTTAGGGTTAACTTATATATTTTATTTAGAAAAATATTCAACTATTCTTGGAATAAGCCCCAATACTGCTGGACTTGCAATTACAACAATCGGAGTTACACATGGAGTTCCTGAAGCTATAGTTAGCGCTGTAATTTCAGTTCCTGTCATAGTTGCAATCTTAAAAATAAAAAAACAATAGTATACATATGTCTTGTGATTTTAGATAAATCTATTATCATAAGACATTCTTTTTGCACTTTTTTTCCTCCAAATAACGTTTTTTACTTATATACCTCTCATTACATAGATTATATTTTTTAGTTTTACACACAATAATACTGCAAAGCAAAAACAAATTGCTTAGCAAATAAAAAATTTTATATTTCAAAGGAGGAATATATTATGGCAAATTCATCATTAGTACCTGAAGCAAAAAACGGTTTATCAAAATTCAGAACTGAAGTGGCAAGTGAAATGGGAGTTCCATTTACAGATTACAATGGAAACTTATCTTCTAAGCAATGCGGAAGTGTTGGAGGAGAAATGGTTAAAAGAATGGTACAACAATACGAATCTGGCATAAAGTAATATTTCCGGAGAGATGTACCTAAAAGAAAGAAGTAGCTTAAAAAATTAAGCTACTTCTTTTTTTATAAAACTTTTGATTATATATTCGTATTATATTTTTATTAATATGAACTTTAATATGTTTTGTTCATTGAATCTCCAATTATATTCTATTATAATGTTTACATAGATATAAATCATACAGTTATTAAATTTATTACCTAATGGAAAATATTTATATATATACTCATATATACTATAAATGAGTGATTACTCACTACATTTTATTTTTTCTTTTAGAAAGGAGCGATACTATGAAAAACTTAATTGATAACACTATTCAAATTTCACCCTGCATCAAGATTGAACATGTTAATAAATCTTTTGGGAAAAAGCAAGTGATTTTTGATATTAGTTTAGAAGTACCCTATTCTCAAATTTTAGGATTACTTGGTCCATCAGGTTCAGGCAAATCAACTATTGTAAAGATGATTGCAGGAATTGATGTTCCAACTAGTGGCGAAGTATATTTACTAGGTGAAAAAATGCCCAAGCTTTCAATGATGCATAAAATAGGATACATGGCGCAATCTGATGCCCTCTATGAGGAACTTACTGCAGAAGAGAATATAACTTTTTTTGCTTCTATGTACAAGCTGACAAAATCTAAGCGAAAACAAAGAATTGCTGAAGTTATGGATCTTGTAAATCTATCAGATCATTTGAAGAAGCAGGTAAAACAATATTCTGGTGGTATGAAACGCCGTTTATCTCTTGCGATTGCACTTATACATGAACCACCTGTTTTAATATTGGATGAACCTACTGTTGGTATTGATCCTGTCCTTCGTAAATCTATATGGGATGAACTATATAATCTAAATAAGAATGGTACTACTATTATTGTTACTACCCATGTAATGGACGAAGCTGATAAATGTAATAACCTTGGAATGATTCGTGATGGTAAATTAATTGCTTTAGGTTCTCCAAATGAAATTAAGCGTGCTTCAAATTCAAATACAATTGAAGAAGCATTTTTGTACTATGGAGGTGCATCAAATGAGAGTTAAAGCAATTATGATTAGAATTTTACTTCAACTTGCACATGATAAACGTACCATTGGGTTAATGATTTTTGCACCTATACTAGTCTTAACTTTAATGTCATTTATATTTGATGGTTCAGATTATCATCCTAAAATAGGAATAATCAATGCTCCACTTACCTTTGTAAACAAATTGGAAGATAATGATGCTACGATTACTAGGTACGATGAAAGCAATGCTTATAATGCACTTTCTCTCTCTGAAGTTGATGCAATGATTAATTTTAAGAGTGGAGTTCCAAACATAGAACTTGAAGGCAGTGATCCAAGTAAAAGTCAAACTGTTATTAAACTTGTACAAAATGTTACTGTGCAACTGAATTCAACTGTAAAACCAGACATAACTTATTTATACGGTTATGAAAACATGGCTACTTTTGATAACTTCGGTCCTATCCTTATTGGATTTTTTGTTTTCTTTTTTGTTTTCTTAATAGCAGGAGTATCATTTCTTAGTGAACGTACTTCTGGCACCCTTGAAAGAATATTGGCCACTCCGCTACGTAGATGGGAAATTGTTATAGGTTATATTCTTGGATTTGGAGTTTTTACTATAATACAATCTGCACTTATTGCATGGTTTTCAATTAATATTCTTAAGATAATGATGATAGGCTCCTTTGCCTTGGTACTTCTTATAACTATATTAACTGCAATGGTTGCTCTAACAATAGGCATGTTTATATCTGCATTTGCAAGTAATGAACTGCAAATGATTCAGTTTATACCAATAGTTGTAGTCCCTCAAGTATTTTTTTCAGGTCTATTCGATTTAAGTACAATGAATCCATGGCTCCAATCCATTGGACACTTTATGCCTTTGTGGTACATCGCAGATGCCCTCAGAAATATTATGATACGTGGAAAAGGTTGGAATTATATTGTATTTGATATATTAATTTTAATATTAATTTGTGTATTTTTTATAATAGCAAATATATTTGCTCTAAAAAAATATCGTAAAATATAATAAAAGTAAGAGGTGAACGAATTGCCAATAAAAAAATCTCTAAAAGAACTTATAGAAATAAACAATATTGAAGACGGTATGACTGAAAAACAAATAAGTATACTAAGTGCAGCTATAGAACTTTTTTCTGAAAAAGGTTATGAAGCTACCGCTACTAGTGAAATTGCTAAAAAAGCAAATGTTGCAGAAGGAACTATTTTTCGATATTACAAAACTAAAAAAGATCTCTTATTTGCCATTCCAACTACTTTGTCTAAAGTATCGTTATTTGAAATTTTTCTTGACGATTTCAATGAAATTTTAAATGCTGATTATGAACATTTTGAAACTTTTTTAAGAAAAATAGTGTTAAATAGAAAAAAATTTGCATCTGAAACCGCACCTATTCTAAAAGTAATAATTCAAGAAATACCTTTTCATCCTGAACTGAGAATAAAGATTTTAAGCACAGTAGTTCTTCCTTCAATTAATAAACTTATATGTCTTATTGATAAATTTAAAAAACAAGGTGAAATTATCGATATCCCAAGTACTTCTATTGTTAATCTAATAGCTACTTCTATCTTTGGATATCTTTTTTTACATTATGTAGCGTTACCTGAATTAAAACAAGATGAAGAAGATTTAGAGTATTTAATTCAATATATTATCAATGGAATTTGTAAAAACAATAATGTTATAAATAATATTACATAAAAGTAAGGGGTGATTTTATGAAAAAATTATTTATGTGCAGCTTGTTTATTTCCTTTATATTTACAGGCTGCTCTTTAAATTCAAATATCTTGACTTTAAAAGGAGATATTCAAAATAATATAATATCTACTAGCACTACAGTTTCCGGTAAAATTATAGAAATGAAAAAGGAACAAGGCGAAGCTGTTAAAAAAGGTGATATTATTGCCATAATAGATAATACCAATCAAAAGTATGTTGTTGATCAAGTACAATCTGTTGTAAACATGAAAAAGGCGAAACTGGAGGAATTACAAGTTGGAAATCGTCCTGAGCAACTAGAGCAGTCAGAAGCGCAAGTTCGTGCCGCCAAGGCTCAACTAGACCTTTTAACTTCTGGCAACAAAAATGAACAAATAGAACAAGCTAAAAATGAAGTTTCGATTAGTTCAGATGCTGTAAATTCAGCACAGTCAACATATGATTATATAAATAATCAGTACAATAATACTAATCAATTATATGAAAGTGAAGCAGTATCTAAGAGCACTTTGGATGAAGTAAAATTAAAATTAGACACAACAACTAATCAGCTTTCTTCCGCTAAATTCAAGCTAGAAAGTGTTAAGCAACAATTACAATTATTGCAAGAAGGTTCCACTTCTGAAGCAATTAATATTGCACAAGCAAACTGTGATGCTGCAAATGCACAACTGGATTTACTTAAGAATGGAGCAACTACACAAACTATTGCTAGCGCACAAGCTGATTTAGATCAAGCTACTGCTCAGTTAAACCAATCTCAAAATACTTTGAATAATTGCAATATTATTGCTTTAAATGATGGAATAATAATAAGCAAAAATTTTGAATTGGGTGATGTAGTTAATGTAGGAAGTGATATTGCTGATATTGCTGTTTCAAACGAATTATACGTCCTCTGTTATATACCTGATAAATACTTAGATAAAATTTCTTATAATCAGTCGCTAAATGTAATAACCTCCACTGGACCTAAAACTGGTAATCTTAATTATATTGCTTTAAAACATGAATATACACCTAAAGATAAGCAGTCAACTTCTGATAGTAAACATACAGCTACTAAAATTAAAATTGCTATAAATGATACTGATGGCAAATTAAAATCTGGAATGTCAGCAGATGTTGAAATACCTTTAAAATAATATATCCCACTGAAATAAAGGGGCATGCATTTGTTACAGTCGCTGATAATTTATCTAATTCAACACTCCACAAAAACATGTCCTACTATTTCAACTTTAAGATATATTTAACATATATTTTACACATCTATAATAAAAATAAATTCCTATAAGACTTTTAACTCTCATAGGAATTTGCTTTTTATTTTTGATAATTATTTACTTGGTAATAAAATTGGTTCTATAGTAATTTCTTCATTAAATCTATCAATTCTGACCTTTGAACCGTAGTTTACATCACCTTTTATTATCATTCTAGCAAGTTTATTTTCTAAAGTATTTTGAATATACCTCTTTAGTGGTCTTGCTCCATAAACTACATCATATCCTTCTCTTGCCATTATTGCCTTAGCTTTATCTGTGACTTCTATTTCTATATTCTTATCTTTTAATCTTAAACTCACTTCATTTAAGAATATATCTATAATCTTTTTAATACCAACTTCTGATAATGGCTTGAACATTATGATGTCATCGACTCTGTTTAAGAATTCTGGTTTAAACCTTGATTTTAATACATTCATTACTTTATTTTTTATATCTTCTTCAACATGATTTTCATTCTTATTTTCTAACAGATATTCACTTCCAATATTCGAAGTCATAATTATTATTGTATTTTTAAAATCTACTGTCTTACCTTTGTTATCTGTTAATCTACCATCATCAAGTATTTGAAGGAATATATTAAATACATCTTCATGAGCTTTTTCAATTTCATCGAAAAGAATTACACTATATGGATTTCTTCTTACGGCTTCTGTTAATTGACCACCTTCATCATATCCTACATATCCCGGAGGAGCTCCAACTAATCTAGATACCGAATGTTTCTCCATATATTCTGACATATCAATACGAATAATGTTATCTTCTGAATCAAATAAGTTTCTAGCTAATGTCTTTGCAAGTTCAGTTTTACCAACTCCTGTAGGTCCTAAGAATATAAATGATCCTATTGGTCTATTAATATCTTTAAGTCCTGCTCTTGCTCTAAGTATTGCATTAGTTGTAGCTTCAATTGCTTCTTCTTGACCTATTACTCTCTTACTCATATCGTCTTCTAATCTTAATAGTTTTTCTCTTTCACCTTCAATTAGATTACTTACTGGAATTCCAGTCCATTTAGAAAGTACTTGAGATATTTCTGACTCTGTAACTTCTTCTTTTAATAAAGCACCTTCATAATTTTCTTTTACTTCAAGTTCCTTTTGCTTAATTTCTTCTTCTAATGCTGGAATTTTACTATATTGAATTTCTGCTACTTTATTGTAGTCAAAGTTTCTTTGTGCTATTTCTATTTCTCCTCTTGCTTCATCTAACTCACTTTTTAAAGTTTTTATAGCTGTAATGTGTTCTTTTTCTTTTATATATTTTGCAGTCATTTCATCATTTTTTTCTTTTAATTCCGCAAGTTCTTTTTCAAGATCATCTAACCTATTTTTTGATCCTTCATCTTTTTCTTTAGACAAAGCTTCCTTTTCTATTTCTAACTTGAAAATCTTTCTTCTTATAACATCAAGTTCTGTTGGAAGTGAATCAATTTCTGACCTTATCATAGCACCAGCTTCATCAATTAAATCAATTGCTTTATCTGGCATAAATCTACCTTGAATATATCTATCAGAAAGCTTTGCAGCAGCAACAATAGCCGAATCATGAATTCTAATTCCATGATGGATTTCAAATCGTTCTTTTAACCCTCTTAAAATAGCTATTGTATCATCAACTGTTGGTTCATCTATTATAACTGGTTGGAATCTTCTTTCTAATGCCTTATCTTTTTCGATATACTTTCTATATTCATCAAAAGTTGTGGCACCAATGCAGTGAAGTTCTCCTCTAGCTAATAATGGTTTTATCAAATTTCCAGCATCCATAGCCCCCTCTGTCTTGCCTGCTCCAACTATAGTATGAATTTCATCTATAAATAATAGTATTCTTCCTTCGCTACTTTGAACTTCTTTTAAAACTGCCTTTAATCTTTCTTCAAATTCACCCCTATATTTAGCTCCAGCAATTAGCGAGCCCATATCTAATGAGAATATAATTTTATCCTTCAAACCTTCCGGAACATCACCTCTTACTATTCTTTCAGCTAAACCTTCAATAATTGCTGTTTTACCTACACCAGGTTCACCTATTAATACAGGATTGTTCTTTGTTCTTCTAGAAAGAATTCTTATTGTCCTTCTTATTTCTTCATCTCTTCCAATAACAGGGTCAAGCTTATG
>Ga0302161_10000391_pt1 | contig 11689 bp, 8 predicted proteins | sample I_Fen_E2_1_FD_193498 | JGI IMG/M metagenome (GOLD analysis project Ga0302161, IMG submission 193498) | Peat permafrost microbial communities from Stordalen Mire near Abisko, Sweden - I_Fen_E2_1 | ecosystem: Environmental > Terrestrial > Soil > Wetlands > Permafrost | place: Sweden: Abisko...
TACGATAAATTTAAGTGACCTATTTTTTATAATTATTTAAAATAGTCTTTTATATTACTATATTTTAGTATTTAGACTTTTTTAATTAATCTATTTTTAGGTAATTAGAGTGGAACCACGAATATTACTTCGTCTCTATATTTTTAGAGACGGAGTTTTTTTATTTTAATTAAGAAATTACAAAGTGATTTCTTCCAAAACAATTAACTTTTAATTGTTAACTAAATAAAGTATTGAGAGGAGTTTTAAAAATGATAAAAATAACTTTAAATGATGGTTCAGTTAAAGAATTCGAAGCTGGATTATCAGTTTATGAAATTGCTAAATCAATTAGTGAGGGCTTAGCTAGAAATGCTTGTTGTGGTATAGTTAATGGCAAAGTCTGTGACCTAAGAAAAGAAATTAATGAAGATGTGTCTTTAAGCATATGCACATTTGATTCTCAAGAAGGTAAAAATGCATTAAGACATAGTATATCTCATGTTTTAGCTTATGCTGTAAAGAGATTATTCCCTGAAACAAAATTAGCTATCGGGCCTTCTATTGCTACTGGATTTTATTATGACTTTGATAAGGAAGTTGCTTTCATAGCTTCAGACTTAGAAAAACTTGAAGCTGAAATGCAAAAAATAATTAAAGAAAATCCTTCTATAGAAAAATTTGAACTTCCAAGAAATGAAGCCTTAGAATTAATGAAAGATGAACCATTTAAGGTAGAATTAATAAATGATCTTCCAGAAGGTGAAATAATATCATTCTACAAGATTGGAGATTTCACAGATTTATGTGCTGGCCCTCATCTTATGTCATTAAAGCCAGTAAAAGCAATCAAACTTACTAGAAGTGCTGGTGCTTACTGGAAGGGTGATGAAAAGAATAAAATGCTTACTAGAATTTATGGTACTGCGTTCTTAAAGAAAGCAGACTTAGATGAATTCTTAGAAGCTCTAGAAGAAGCTAAAAAAAGAGATCATAATAAGCTAGGTCGTGAACTTGGAATATTTACAACTGATGAAAAAGTAGGTCAAGGCCTTCCATTATTAATGCCTAAGGGTGCTAAAATATTCCAAACTCTTCAAAGATGGATAGAAGATGAAGAAGCTAAAAGAGGTTATGTATTAACAAAAACACCTTTCATGTCAAAAAATGATTTATTTAAAGCTTCAGGACACTGGGATCACTATAAAGATGGAATGTTTATACTTGGCGATGAAACAAAAGAAGAGGAAATTCTATGTCTAAGACCAATGACTTGCCCATTCCAATTTACTGTATATAATGCAGAACAACATAGTTATAGAGATCTTCCAATAAGATACAATGAAACTTCTACTCTATTTAGAAAAGAAGCTTCTGGTGAAATGCATGGGTTAATTAGAGTAAGACAATTTACTTTAGCAGAAGGTCATCTAGTTTGTACTCCTGAGCAAGTAGAAGAAGAATTTAGAGGAGTAATTGATTTAATAAATTACGTTATGTCCACTTTAGGAATAGATAAAGACATCACATATAGATTCTCTAAATGGGATCCAAACAATACTGAAAAATATATAAATAACCCTGAAGCATGGGAATCCACTCAAAATCAAATGAGAATTATCTTAGATCACTTAAATATAAACTATACTGAAGTTGAAGGTGAAGCAGCATTCTATGGTCCAAAGCTTGATATTCAATTTAAAAATGTACATGGTAAAGAAGATACAATAATCACAGTTCAAATCGACTTTGCTTTAGCTGAAAGATTAGGAATGTCTTATATTGATAAAAATGGCGACAAGAAAATACCATTTGTTATTCATAGATCATCAATCGGTTGCTACGAAAGAACTATAGCAATGCTTATAGAAAAATATGCCGGTGCATTCCCTACATGGCTCGCTCCAGTTCAAGTAAAAGTATTACCAATCTCTGACAAGTATAGTGATTATGCTGAATCAGTAGTAAAATCATTAAGAAACAAAGGGGTTAGCGTTGAAGCAGACTACAGAGCTGAAAAAATTGGTTATAAGATAAGAGAAGCAAGACTTGAAAGAATTCCTTATATCCTAGTTGTTGGAGAAAAGGAAGCTGCAAATAATGAAGTTTCTGTAAGAAGCAGAAAAAATGATGATGAAGGTGCTGTTAATTTAGATGCATTCATCGAAAGAATTGTAACAGAAATAACTAACAGAGAACTTTAATTCAGTTATGAGTTAAGAGTTAAAAGATGATAGCTCCAAGGAGAAAGTTCGAATAACAAAATGTAAAATTTTAATTCTCACTTTTCCTTCGGAATATCTTAAGTATATAATTTTATGATTCTTAAAGATTGAGTCCTTTGTTGTAAAATATAACTATTAGCAAAATATTAAGCTGCGGAAACCAATTAAGTTGATTTTCCGCAGCTTATGCTTTTATATATTATTTCAGAAAAGCCAGCAGGCTTTTTATGCTCAATTGTTAATTGTTAACTATTAATTCTTAATTGATTCAAGTGCTTGTTTAACATCTTCTATAATATCTTCAACATTTTCAATTCCTACTGATAATCTTATAAGACCAGGTGTTATACCTGCGGCTACAAGTTGACTATCTGTAAGTTGACGATGTGTTGAACTTGCTGGATGAAGTACACATGTACGAATATCTGCAACATGAACTACATTTTCTGCTAATTTCAAACCATCCATAAATTTAATTGCATTTTCACGATTTCCTTTAATAGAGAATGAAATTACTCCACTACATCCATCTGGTAAATATTTTTTAGCAAGATCGTTATATTTATTTCCTTCAAGTGTTGGATAGTTTACAAATTCTACTTTATCGCTTTCATTTAAAAAATGTGCTACTTTTTCTGCGTTTCTGCAATGCTTTTCTAACCTAACTGGAAGACTTTCAAGTCCTAAATTTAAAAGGAATGCAGCATTTGCAGTTGGATATGCTCCTAAATCTCTCATTAGTTGAACTCTAGCCTTAGCTATATATGCTGCTTTACCAAACTGTTTAGTATATACTATACCATGATATGATTCATCTGGTTCAGTAAATTCTGTAAACTTACCATTTGTCCAATCAAAGTTTCCACTATCAACAATTACTCCACCTAATTGTACTGCATGCCCATCCATATATTTACTAGTAGAATGAATTACTATATCTGCACCAAATTCTATAGGCCTACAAAGAATAGGTGTAGCAAATGTATTATCAATAATAAGTGGAACATTATTTTTATGTGCTATATCGGCAAATTTTTCTATATCTAATATTGTAATTGCAGGATTAGCAATAGTTTCTCCAAATACTACCTTAGTATTTGATTTAAATGCTTTTTGTATTTCTTCTTCTGATGCCTCAGCATCAACAAATGTACATTCTATACCAAACTTTTTAAGTGTTACTGCAAAAAGATTTATTGTCCCCCCATATATAGTAGCTGCACTTACAATATGATCTCCAGCACTTAACATATTTAATATACTTATAAATGAAGCTGCTTGACCTGAAGTTGTACAAAGAGCTCCTACTCCACCTTCTAGTGCTGCTATTTTAGCCTCAACAGCACCAACTGTTGGATTTGAAATACGTGAATACATATGCCCATCAGAAGTTAAGTCAAATAACTTTCCTATTTCTTCTGTAGAATCATATCTGTAAGTTGTACTTTGATATATTGGTAATGCTACTGGCTCCCCATTCTTTGGTTTATAACCTTCATGTAAACATTTTGTTTCAATTTTCATAATATAATAGCCCTCCTAAATAAAAAAATTAATTTAATTATACCTTAAAATTTTCTTTAGTGATATCCCTCTTCTATATCAAAATAGGTGTCTTTCATAATATTAAGTTGCCTTTTTAACTCATTAATTTTAATTTTCATGTTATCAATTAACAAATCTTTGCTTTTAAGATCTTCTTTATTTTTATTTATTACTCGATTAACTTCCTTAATCTTTTCCTCTAAATCTAAAAAAACTGAATACTCTTTTTTAAAATATGGTTTTCGTTTTGCTTCTTCAATTAATGATTTTTCTAATTCCATCATATTAGATCCATGAATGAACTTACTAGCCTGATCCTTCCATACTTCTGGAGAAAGTATACTTTTTAATGTTCCAAATTTATTTTTAGACTCATTAATATGTTCTTCAGCTACTTCTTTTTTATTACGTAAATCATCATAACTCAGAAATGATGGTAAAAGAATTCTTTTTTCTGAATTCATTACAATTTTCTTGAATTCTCCTTTGTAATTATTATATTTATCAGATAATATATCACGAGTCCTTAATAACTCTTCACAATTAATTTTTAACGCCTGCTTTTCTTTTATCAATTTCTCTAATTCACTTTCTTTATCTTCCCTTTCTATAGACATATCATTATATTTTCGTTGCTTACTTTTCCATAATTTAATAATGTTATTGTAATTTTCTAAATTAATATCTCCATTATTTGCTGTTAAATCTATACTCGTTATTGTCATTATTAGTAGTGGCAATAATTCTTCTTGTTCTTTTTGATTTAAAGAGATAGCTCCACTAGATAAAAATAAAGTAATAATAAAATATCCATTTGAAAAATTTATTGGTAACATCTCTTCATTATGTCCTTTAATTGAAGTTCTTTTTGCTATCAAATTTTCAACTTCAAATATAATACTAGAAATTTCTTTATATGAAGCAACTCCTCCTAAATCTACCATTATTGATAAAAAAGTAAATGGCTGTGATTTTATAAATGTTCTAAGTGTAGTCTCTGACATATTATCTAAATTGAATTTATCATAATATATCTTTTCATTTTCTATATTTTCTACATTTTGTTTTAATGTTATAATGTTTTTATAAATTTTATCTGTTAACTCTTCACTTATTTTGATCTTGCTATTTTTATTTTTTAAATCTGCAATTATTTTTTCCAAGTAATATGTAATTATTGCATCTAACTTTCTTTTCTTACCATTAAAATCTTTTTTAGGCATTAGAATTTCATATGCTCTATCTACCATGCTATCTAGTATATGTATAAATTGTGCTCTATTATATATATTACCAAAATAAATTCGAGATAATTTCATTAACTTATAATATATAATCAATTGGATTTGATTATCACTTATGTTTTTTAATTCTTCTAGATTCCTGTTTATTGCTTCTAAAAATTTGTCTTCATTAAGGTTTGATAGTAATTCTTTAGATTTATTTACAAAATTAGATGTAGTATTACTATTGGTAATCATCGTATAAATAATTCTAAGTTGTTTATCTTCTAATCTTAGAAATCCTCTATAAAATGGCTCATACTTAATTTCTCTCTTAATATTATCATTTAATATCTCTTTTAAAATTATTATTTTCTTTTTAGCTTCAGATATGTTTTTAGTATAACTTACTATATTCTCATTAAATATTCTATCTTCAAAATTAATTTCCATTTTGACATTGTTCTTTTGGATCTCCAGTATTTTTTCTAATTCCTTATCATATGAAAATTCTATAGTTTCTAAAATGTCTTGATACTGATTAGTTAAGGTTACTATGTGTTCATACGCTTTCCTTACTGTTTTTAATTCATCCTCGAGAAATTGCTCTCTTCTGCTTATAGATTCATCATATTCATCTAATTGTTCATCTAAATTCTTCAATTCTTGCTTTTCTATCTCAGCCTTAATAATTTGACTTTCTTTATTAAAAAGAAAATCTTGATTTTCTTTACATATTTCTTTTAACTCATCAAATTTTCTTAAATATATTTTATAATTCTTTTCTATATCCAATACCTGATTTTTTTGTATTTGTATTTTTTTAGCTAATAAAGCCTTTACTGTTTCTAAATAAGATTTTTCTTCCTTTATTGCTATTATAATTTTATTTAACTCACTTACGCTCTTTGATTTACTACCTAATTCAATTATCTTCTGCCTTAAATTATTAATCTGATGGTCCTTTAATCGAATATCCTCTTTAATTCTATTAATTTCTTTTTCTTGGTATTCAATAGTACTTGGAGCCTTAAAACTTAAATCTTTAATTAACATCATTTTTTGTGGTTCTATTTTCTTGAGATACCAACACAAAATATTATGTATAATTTCTAAAACTTCTATAGGCTGCTTAGAAATTTTTTTATTCTTATTATCACGAAAAGCATGCTCATAGCCATTATCCAATATAATCTTCATATAATTATAAATTTCTTTTGGCAAATAAAGAATAGAATTGAATTGAATATTATTAAGTAAAGTCAATGCAGGTACGTTACTCTCCATATCATGTTCTTCTGCTATATTTTTCAGAACTCCTTCTATTACTTTTCTAACGATTATTTTTGTAATCATCGGGAAATATTCGCATATATGTTCTGCTTTTACTAACTCATCATAATATTTTTCCATACTAGTTGTTTTTAAATATATAAAGTTACTCTCATCATATTCCATAAATTGTCGCCTCCCCTCTTTCAATAATTTAAAATTCAGAATTATTGATGAAATTCCATTTTTCTTAAAATTTTATCCTTAACTGTTAACTTGTTTATTTCTTTAGTTATAATCTAAATAGTTTCGGTTCCACTTCTCGCCTTTTTTATCGTTGTATAAATTCCCTTTCAGTTATAATATAATTAACTGGTACATCTTGCTCATTCATTGGTACCTTTTCTAATATTTGAAAATCATAAGCTAATGCTAGTTTTGCAATTTTTTTTATTCTATCTTTACTAATTCTCTTAAAATATCTATCGTAGAAACCTGCTCCATACCCCATTCTCCCACCATTTCTATCAAAAGCTACTCCTGGAACTACAATTAAATCAAGTTCATTAGGTTCAATATGTGGTTCTTCTATTGATGGCTCTAATATTCCATATTCACTTTCTATTAAATTATCTAATGATGTAATTTCTACTGCATCCATAAATCTAGTTTTAAATTCTGTTCTTGGCACATAAATTTTTTTATTGTCCTTTAAAGCCTCATTTATTATTCCTTTAGTATTTATTTCTGAATCATAGGATATATAAATGAATATATTTTTTGCTTCTCTATAATATTTATTTTCATAAAATTCATCCAATATCTTTTTGTCCATTTTTTCTTTTTCAACGATATCTATATTTTTACGTTTTGTTAAAATTTCTTTTCTTAATTTCTCCTTATCATTAAAAATTGCCATAATATCACCTCATATAATTATATTTCGTATTTAATTTGAGTTTCAACAACTTTCTAATGCGAAATGACAATATTAAAACTTTATGCTTAGCATATACACTAATCTAGCTAGTAATCATAATTTTACTTCTTTAACCTTATTATATCTATTCTTTTATCTAGGTAACAAGTTTTCTTTCATGTGCCTTAAGATCCCTTGATTATACACATTCTGTTTAATATAATGAATATGTTGCATATAGAATAAAATATGTATTAAATAAAAGAGGTGCTAATTTATGAACTATAGTGTTGAATTAATAAATCAAGAACATTACAAACCAACATTTTGGTCTGGAGGTATGGCTACAGAATTAATAACATACCCATTAAATTCTGATTACGCAAGTAGAAATTTTTTATGGAGGCTAGGAGTTGCTAAAATTGATATATTAGAATCGACTTTTAGTAGTCTTCCAAATGTATCAAGAAAATTTATGGTTATTGAGGGACAAATCACTCTTGACCATGAAGATAAGTATACAAAATTGCTTAATGCCTTTGAACAAGATAGTTTTGAAGGTGATTGGAAAACTAAAACTTATGGCAGTGCCTCTGTTTTCAATTTAATGACAAAAGAAAACTACCACGGTGAATTAATTTATTTAAATATTAGTCCTAAAAAGCAATTTAATTTTAAATATGAAACTTCATTAAATAAAGATTTAGTAGCAATTTGCTTTTATGTTGTACATGGTAGTTTTAAAACTACTATAAATAACAAAGTCTTTGAAGTTAATCATAATGATTTATTATTAATCAATTGTATAAATCCAAATTTTGTATATGAATTTATGTTTTCTAGTAATTCATTAGAAAGTACTAATATAGTAGAAAGTATAATTTATCGTTCATAATCTATACTTACCCAAAGTTATAGGCACATGAAGTAAATGATGCGATGTATATTTTAAATGTGCCCTATCTCAAATTATTCTTTTTAATTTGAAATAACCCCTTTGTATTTTACATTTGTAAATTATAAAGTAAACTCTTCAATTTTTATCTTATGTTTCTTGAAAGCCACCTCTTTTTTTATATCATAATTATCTTGATCTATAGTAATTCTATAAATATCAGGGCAACCTTCTTCTCTCCACTTTTTCATATATTTCGCCGTAGCATCTATTTCTGTATAGTAATTTTGATCATAGCAATCTGAAAATTCCAAATAAGATAATATACTTTTCTTATCTAATATTAGATTTTTCTTATCTATATTATTGCATATGGGAATAAAAAATCTTAAAGGAACTTCGTAATTAAACCTAGATTTTCCTTTAAGTTTTTTCGATTCCATAAGTGCTCTCTTAAATAAAACATTTCCTTTATAGCTATCATCAATCTTTAGGTTGAATATTATTTTTCCACTTTTGTTTTTTTCTAATTTTATTTTAATCATTTGCTCACCATCTGTCTAAATTTTTATGTATATATTAGCTTAGCAACTTTTTATATTTGTAATTCATTTGCCTTTTTATCCGATATCTAGCATCCGTAACAATCCCTCTTCTTTAATTGGAAGATAACGGCTACACGCTCCTGGACGAGGTACCTCTTGAGGTTACTAGGTGCCCCTTGAGGGTATAAGTTCAACTAAATTCAGCTGCACTATAAAAACCCCACCCGAAAAGTTTCACTTTATATTGTATCATTTTAAATGCCAACTGTCTAAAATTAGTGAAGTGATCTAATACACATTCAAAAAATAACAAATCATTATACTACTCTCTTTTGTGTTATATTCTTAAAACAAAATACCATGAATAAATCTACTTACAATAGTTATCCATGGCACTTTATTCTTAACATATATTAAGTTTTTGGACCGTTACTTTTTTTCTTGTTCCCAATATATTTTAAATGATATTAATAATTTTCTATAAATACTTCAAAATATGCTTGTGGATGTATGCAAGCTGGACAAACAGCTGGTGCTTCTTTACCTTCAAATATGTATCCACAATTACCACACTTCCAAAGCGTTACTTCATCTTTTTTAAATACTGTTCCTTCTTCAATATTTTTAGCAAGTTTTTTATATCTTATTTCATGACGTTCCTCTACTTCAGTTATTCTTCTATAAGCTGCTGCAATTTCTGGATATCCTTCTTTTTCTGCAACTTCAGCAAAGTTTGGATAAAGTTCTGTCCATTCTTCATTTTCACCTGCAGCTGCTGCTAGCAAATTTTTTAATGTTTCTTGATGAAATGAAACTGGAAAAGATGCTTGTATTTCGATTGCTTCATCAACAAAATCCTCTTTAAGGAACTTGTAAAATCTTTTAGCATGTTCTTTTTCTTGCTCTGCTGTTTCTAAAAATATATTTGCAATTTGTACAAATCCTTCTTTTTTAGCAATACTAGAATAATATGTATACCTAGTTCTAGCTTGGCACTCACCTGCAAATGATTTCATAAGATTTTCTACTGTTTGACTTCCCTTTAAACTTTTCATCTTTCTTCCTCCCAAATTCATTATTTTTATTTATCTATACAGTTAAATTATAATACTATATTTGGAACTTATCTATATTATTCGCTATTATTTACTAATTAGTTTATATTTAATTTACTATGATATCACCCGAATAATTCCTATCACTATTTCTCCAACCAGAGCTTTTATTTTTTTATTACTTTATATAGTAATAAAAACAAATATATTTGATTTTACTTGTACATATTTAATATAATATGTATATATACTGCAATTTTAGCAAATTAATTTACTTTAATTAAAGGAGTGACTATTTGGATAATTCATTCACAGAAAATTATCATCCTTTTAAATCAGATTCTAATCTTTTCAGTAATGATATCTCTTTTCTTATTAAACTTAGAGCAAAGCCACAAATCATAGAAATAATTAAAGAAAAACACTTAGAAGAAATATCAGAAAACATATCAATACAAGATAAAAAAAACAATTTAATTATTTGGAATGCCATGTATACACGAGAAATAGTTGAGAACGGTATTCTAACAAAATACCTTCACCCTATATACAATAAATTTTATACATTAATTCCATCACTTAATACTCTAAACGAACTTCAAGCACTTGAAATAAAAATGATAGATACTTATATTAACTTACTTATTAATGATGTTGAAGTAAAAGATAATTTTGTTCTAAATAGGATTTTAAAGCACTTGCATCTTAATATAGAAAGCCAAATCTCCTTAAAGAAATTAGCTAATGAAGTAAATTTATCTGAAGGTTATATATCTGACTGCTTTAAAAAACATATGGGAATAACTATTATGAAATATGCAAAAAAAATAAGAATAGATCGAGCTAAAGTACTGCTTGTGACTACAAATAATAGTATTTTAGAAATATCCTTAACGCTAGGATTTCATGATCAAAGTCATTTTCATAAAGTTTTCAAATCATTTACCGGACTTTCTCCTTCTGAATATAGGAACAAAAATTTCGGATAAAAAAAGTTATCTTTATATTATGCTAATTCAAAATTTATTTTAAGCATATATATAAGAGCCCAAAAATTTAAATCATTTAAATTTTTAGGCTCTTATAACTTTGTATAGTTGCAATAAGTTTAATCAATTGCTTTAAGTCTTTATATAGAATTCATTCTATATTTAAAATTATAATTTCCAGATGTCTTTATTATATTGAGCAATTGTACGGTCTGAAGAAAAGAAACCAGCTTTGCTGATGTTTACTAACACTTTCTTATTCCAAGTTTCTCTATCTTCATAATCCTTGAATGCTCTATCCTTAGTTTTAATGTAATCTTCAATATCAAGTAGAGTCATAAACCAATCTTTGTTTATTAATTCTTCATTAAGTCTTGTAAGATTTTCTTTATCTCCAACTTTGATCATCTCATCACTTATGATGAAATCTACTAATTCTTTAATTTCAGGTCTCTTATAGAACTTTTTAGAAACGTAATCACCCTTCTTATAATGTTCTATAACTTTTTCACTAGCTTCACCGAAGATATATATGTTATCATCTCCAACTAATTGATGAATTTCAACGTTAGCTCCATCATCTGTTCCAAGTGTTAATGCACCATTTAACATAAACTTCATATTACCAGTACCGCTGGCTTCCTTAGATGCAAGAGAAATTTGTTCCGATACATCACAAGCTGGTATTAACTTAGACGCTTTAGTTACATTATAGTTTTCAACCATAACCACATTTAAATACTTGTTAACTTCAGGATCATTGTTAATGATTTCTTGTAAACAAAGAATAGTGTGTATAATGTCTTGTGCAATTATATAAGCTGGTGCAGCCTTAGCTCCAAATATCATAGTGATTGGAGTAGTTGGCTTGTTTCCCTTCTTAATGTCTAGATACTTATGAATAATATAAAGAACATTCATTTGTTGTCTCTTATATTCATGTAGTCTCTTAATTTGAATATCAAATATAGAATTTTCATCAACCTCTATATTTTGAGTTTCCTTTAAGTAATTCTTTAATATAACCTTGTTATTTTTCTTA
>Ga0302161_10000393_pt1 | contig 11627 bp, 9 predicted proteins | sample I_Fen_E2_1_FD_193498 | JGI IMG/M metagenome (GOLD analysis project Ga0302161, IMG submission 193498) | Peat permafrost microbial communities from Stordalen Mire near Abisko, Sweden - I_Fen_E2_1 | ecosystem: Environmental > Terrestrial > Soil > Wetlands > Permafrost | place: Sweden: Abisko...
ACCTGAAATGGTTAAGACAATGAATAAGGATGCAATAATATTTGCAATGGCAAACCCAACACCAGAAATAATGCCTGATGAAGCAAAAGCAGCTGGTGCAAGAGTTGTAGGAACAGGACGTTCAGACTTCCCAAATCAAGTAAATAACGTTTTAGCTTTCCCTGGAATATTTAGAGGTGCTTTAGATGTTAGAGCAAAAGAAATAAACGAAGAAATGAAACTTGCTGCAGCATATGCTATAGCTGACTATATTAAAGACGAAGATGTAAATGAAAATAACGTAATTCCAAGTGCTTTAGATAAAAATGTTGCTGTAAAAGTAGCAGAAGCAATTTCTAAGGCAGCAAGAGACAGTGGAGTTGCAAGAAAGTAATTAAATTAATAATAGTATTAGCAATATCATTTAGTAGAGACATAGATTTTATACATGTTACTAAATAACTAGTATAAACGTCATTAGGACATGTATAAACTTAAATAAAAAACAATTAACTTAAGCTAAATAATAAGTTAGGTTAGCACACGAATCCCACAAAATTATCAAGTGAAACTTGATTCAGATGGAGTTTGATCTCCATTTGAATCTTAGTTGAACTTATACCCTCAAGGGGTACCCCGTCTAGGGTCGTGCCACTGTTATCTCCAACCTAAAAGAGGATGGGAGTGTTACAGTGGCTAGACATCAGATAAATGAGCGATGGAAATTTTAAATTTAATAATATTAAAAATGTAAGCGTTTAAAACAAAAGTAAAAAACATAATTTTAGGAGGTATTATTATGCAAATTCCAATTAAGAGAACACTAGATAAAATTCCAGGCGGTATGATGGTTGTTCCACTATTTTTAGGAGTATTAGTTAATACATTTTGTCCACAATTTCTAAAGATTGGTGGTTTTACAACGGCATTATTTAGCTCAACGGCATCATCAACAATTTTGGCTTGTTTTATGTTTTTAATTGGTTCACAAATTAATTTCAAATTAGCACCAAAGGCATTAAAAAAAGGTGCAATATTAATATCAGGAAAATTTATAGTAGGTGCTGGTATTGGTATAATTGTAGGAAAAGTTTTTGGACCTGCTGGAGTATTAGGTTTATCACCACTTGCTATTCTTTCAGCATTAACAAATTGTAATGGTGGATTATATGCATCTCTTGCTTCACAATATGGTGATGAAACTGATGTAGGTGCTTATGCTTTATTATCTTTAAAAGATGGTCCATTCTTTACACTAGTTGCTTTAGGTGCATCAGGACTTGCTCAAGTTCCTTTTATGGCACTTGTAGCAGTATTAGTTCCAATAATAATAGGAATGATACTCGGAAATCTTGATCCAGATATGAGAAAATTCCTTGGAAGCAGTAAAATGTTATTAATCCCATTCTTCTCTTTCCCATTAGGTGCAGGAATGAATCTTTCAACTATTATAACAGCTGGAGGTCCTGGTATATTATTAGGAATAATAGCTTCCCTTACTGGAATAGGAGCTTTTATACTTCTAAAATTATTTAAAGAAGAGCCTATAATTGGACTCGCAACAGGGTCAACTGCAGGAAATGCTGTAGCGACACCAGCTGCTGTTGCAGCAGCAGATCCATCAATAGCTGTTATAGCAACAATAGCTACTGCACAAGTTGCAGCAGCATGTGTAGTATCTGCTATAGTTTGTCCATTCATTGTTTCTTTTGTATTCAAAATGCTTAATAAGAATAAAATGAAAAAATTAAATAATGAAGCTAATGAAGCTGCTGCATGATAAAAAATGATCATTAAAATTTTAGGAATATGAAAGAAAATAACAAGTCAAATATACTATCATATTGACTTGTTATTTTTTGAATATGCCTCAATGCAATAAGAAGAATTTTATAATATGAAAATAATACTTTTAGGTGATGATTAGTTCATAAGTAAGCGGTAAATTGCAGCAGAGTATAATTAAAAAACAGGAATAGTATCTATTTTATAAAAAGGGCTTGAGATAGTATATATACGTTTTTACTTGAAAAATAATGTTTAATATTTTAAAATTAGGAGAATACTTATAGTAAAAATGTAGGGGAGGAAAAAATGTGAGTTACAAATTATTAATAATAAATCCAGGTTCCACATCAACTAAGATAGCTGTATATGAAGATGAAAGGGAAGTTTTTGAGGAAACTTTAAGACATTCCTCAGAAGAAATAGGACAATTTAAACACGTAGTTGATCAACAAAACTTTCGAACAGAGATTATATTAGAAGTATTACAGGATAATAAAATAGATATAAAAGAGATGGATGCAATAGTTGGTAGAGGTGGACTTTTAAAACCAATACTTAGTGGTACTTATAATGTAAACGATAATATGCTGAAGGACTTAAAAGAAAATGTACAAGGAGAGCATGCATCTAATCTTGGAGCTATAATAGCAAATGAAATTGCTAGTTCGATTGGTAAATCTGCTTTTATAGTAGATCCAGTAGTTGTAGATGAAATGGAAGAGGTAGCAAGGCTGTCAGGTATGCCAGAGCTTCCTAGAAAAAGTATTTTTCATGCACTAAATCAAAAGGCGGTGGCTAAAAGATACGCCAAAGAAAATTCTAAAAACTATGAAGATATAAATGTTATAGTTGCCCATATGGGTGGTGGTGTTTCTGTAGGAGCACATAAAAAGGGGAAAATAGTTGATGTAAATAATGCACTTGATGGTGATGGTGCTTTTTCACCAGAAAGAAGCGGAGGAGTTCCAGTAGGTGATTTAGCTAGAATGTGCTTTAGTGGAAAATATACCCTAGAGGAAATTTTAAAGAAAATAACAGGAAAAGGTGGCTTCGTAGCTTATCTTGACACAAATGATGGAAGAGTTGTAAGAGAAGCTGCATTAAAGGGAGATCCAAAATCAAAATTAGTAAATGATTCCATGGGATATCAAGTTGCAAAAGATATAGGTTCTGCAGCAGCAGTATTAAGTGGAAAGGTAGATGCTATAATTTTAACTGGAGGAATTGCCTATGAAAAAATAATGGTAGATTTTATAAGGGAAAAGGTAGAGTTTATCGCTCCTGTAATCGTTTATCCGGGTGAGGATGAAATGCTTGCTTTGGCACAAGGGGTAATTAGAGTTTTAAATGGAGATGAGGAAGTTAGAGAATATAAATAAATATATACTAAAGAGCGGATTCTTAGGAGTACGCTCTTAACTTTTTTGTAAAAATGAGCAGTCTAAAATGAAACTACATTTCTACTGTGCAATAACATGATTTACTTTATAATAACTTATTTTTTGTGTATAATAAGTTAAAATATGGAGTTATATAAAGGGTGATAAGATGAAATTAAAAGAGAAAATAACCTCATTTGTAATAATTATTCTTATAATTTCTATTGGAAGCATAACGATATTTTCTTTTAATGAAATGAAAAATTTATTAAGAGATCAAATAGATAGAAATATGCTAAATATAGCTAATTCCTTTGCATCAACTTATGAAATAAAGGAATACTTGAAGGGTAATAAAAATATTTCTAATGAATTATTAAATGATGAAATTGAAAAAGCACGTTTGGAGACAAATGTAGAATTTATAGTTGTTATGGATATGGAGGGTATAAGATATTCTCATCCAGTAAAAAGTAAGATAGGAGAAAAGTTTATAGGTGGAGATGAACAAAGGGTATTAGATACAGGGGAACAATATATATCAACAGCAAGTGGAACTCTTGGAGTTTCTGTAAGAGCTTTTGCTCCTATTTATGATGATAATAATAAGCAGATAGGTGCAGTAGCTGTAGGAATGTTATATAATAAATTTGATAATGAAGTATATACAAAAATGTATAAATTTATTCCTATTATAGTAATTGGATTGATTTTAGGTGCTTCAGGAGCTATTGCTATTTCATATAACATTAAAAAAGCTATATTTGGTCTTGAGCCTGAAGAAATAGCATTAATTTTAAAACAAAAAGAAACTGTAATTGAAAATATAAAAGAAGGTATAATTGCATTAGATAAGAATGGGTGCATAACCTTATTTAATGAGGAAGCTAGGAGAATTTTAGGCTTGGAAGAAAGTGATATAGGAAGCCCTATAACTGATTTTACATATGAAAATATGGTTGAGGTATTTTTAAATAGTGGAAAAGCAACGAGAAATGTAGAAATCAAGGCACGTCCAGGATTAAATATCATGTGTAAATATAGTCCTATAAAAGGTTTTAAAAATCAAAACTTGGGTGGAGTTATAAGTTTTGAAGATTTAACTGAAGTACGTAAAATGGCTGAAGAACTTACTGGAATAAAAAAAATGGCATGGTCACTTAGAGCTCAAAACCATGAGTTTATGAACAAGCTTCATACAATTTCGGGACTTATTCAATTAGAAGAATATGATGAAGCAGTTAAATTTATCAATGTTATAGCAGCAAATAAAAAGAATATAACTACTATAATATCAGATAAAATAAAGAATTCATCCCTTGCTGCATTAATATTATCTAAGTATAGCAAGTGCGAGGAAGCTAGAATTAGTTTAGTAATAGATGAAAATTCAAAAATAAATAAATTACCAGAGTATATGACATCAGAGGAACTCGTGTCTGTTGTTGGAAACTTAATAGAAAACTCTATAGATGCAGTTGAAAACGATGGACATGGTAATATATATGTAAAAATATTCGAAGAACAAGATCAAATAAAAATTATTATAAAGGACAATGGCTGTGGTATACCTGAAAATATAAGAGAATCTATTTACCAAATGGGAATTACAAGTAAAGCTGGTGAACGGGGCTTTGGAATGTATATAGTAAAAAAAATTATTGATGAAGCTAAAGGAACTATTGATTTTAAGGTGAATGCCGGGACGCAGTGGAATATATCTATACCTATGGAAAGGAGCTAAACACATGATTAAAACTATGATTGTTGAAGATGATCCAATGGTTAGACAAATAAACTCTAAATTTTTAGATAAAGTAGAAGGTTTTTCATTAAAAAAAGCGGCAGCAAATCTTACAGAAGCAAAAGAATTTCTATCAAAAAACACTATTGATTTAATTCTTTTAGATGTTTTTCTTCCAAATGAAAATGGAATAGATTTTTTAAAGTGGTTAAGAAAAAATGAAATATCTTCAGATGTTATATTAATTACTGCTGATAAAAGTATAGAAAGAATTAATGATGCATTTAGATATGGAGCTGTAGATTATTTAATAAAACCATTCACATTTGAAAGGTTTAAAGAATCTCTTGATATTTTTAAAGAAAGACTTAGTAGTTTTAAAAATTATCAAACTATTGAACAAGGTGAACTTGATAAGTTTATTTTAACCACTAAAAATAAGGAATTAAGTGATGATGAATTAAAAGATAATCTTGAAAAAGGTTTTAATAAGTATACGTATAAATCAATAGTAAATGAACTTCATAATAGTAACGAAGAATGTTTTACTACTGAGGAATTATCTGAAAAACTTGGTATAGCAAAAGTTACTGTTAGAAAATATCTTGATTATATTAGTAAACAAGGACAACTAGAGAAAATTATTGAATATGGTAAGATTGGAAGACCACTATATAAATATAAATTAAAAAACATTTAGAATATCTCCCACTTGAAGAGGTGGGAGTGTTACGGATGCTAGCTATAGGATAAATTGTCTAGTTTTACCCATCATGTAAGCAAGTTTTATCATGGATTTTTCTTCTTCAGACATTTCTCTATTATATATTTTTTCAAATTCTTTTATTAATGATGGTATATCAATTTTTTCTTTAGGGTTTGATACGCGTCTTGGTGGAGCTGGGGTGTAAATCATAGGCTTTATAGTATCATCATGAACTATTTTAAAGACTTCTGCAGTATAATAAGCATCGTTATAAGCATCATGAAATTCACCTTCAATTGCTATGTTTAAAAGGTCAATTGCATTTTTTAAACCAATTCTAGATTTTTTTGGAGCTTTGAGATAGTGTGAAGCATATTTTTGAATGTCAATGTACTTAGAAATATGTGAAGTAGGCAAATTATAAAATTTCACATTTCTTATAAGTTCTTTAATGTCAGCCATACCCCATATGCATAGTATCATATCATCATCTCCAATGAATTGTAGAAAATCTTCATAAGCATGAACAAAATCGTTACATGAAGCAACCATATCATCAGTTATTTTAGTTAAATTCTCTACAAAGGGATGAATATATTTATATACAGTTGGTTTAATTAATGTATTAAATGTAGAAATTGTTTCGAAATTTTCATTTAATTTTAATGCTCCAATTTGGATAATCTCAAAAGGCATAGTAGTTTTATTAATTTCAGTTTCTGTAGGGTTACTATCAGATTCTGTAGAGCTGCTATCAACTTCTGCAGAAATATTATTTTTTTGATTAAATTCTAAATCATATATTATATAATTCACGTCTTCACCTGCTTATTATTTATGCTCTCAAGGGGCACAATGTAACCTCAAGGGTCACAATGTACCCTCGAGGGTCATAGAGTCAATAGAAATTTATATATTAATTCTATTATTACCAATAATATGAATTTAAATCATATTAAATAGTTATGCTTCAATATAGTGTTAAAAAAAGTGGAGAAATTATAAGTGGGGCTGTCCATCTATAATAGTCAATATTTGAATATTGTGCAACTATATTGGAGTATTTTCCTACAAACATAACTTATGGTTACATTTTACATCAAGATAAAAAATCCTAACCCTATAAATATTATTGGAACAAAAATATGATTGTACTTTTCAATATTTCTCTGTACAAAAGGATGTTGTGCCAACTTTAGAGCAATAAAACACCAAAGTGGTATTAGAATAATAAAGATTATCAATGTTATTAAAATATCCACTAAATTCATGCTTGTAAAAAGAGGTGTATAAATTCCTATATTATCTCCACCATTAGCTAACGTTACAGTGAATACTTTTATAATGCTCGGATTAATAAAAGTTATTATACTATTTTTTTTAGCGGCAGTTGTTTCTTCAATTTTGCTATTCTCACCATTTTCAAGTTCTTGCTGATCTATATTTTCATTATTACTTCCTTTTTTATAATTTGAATATTCTTTTATTCCTAAATATATGGGTACTAATCCAAGTAAACCGACATATTCTTGTGGAATTGCTGATAGACCTAAAGCTCCCATAATGCTTATTATGGTTAATACTCCAATACCCAAATACTGTCCAATAACAATGTGAGTTCTTTTCATGACTTTATCTATTTGCATGAAAAACAGCATAAGTATAAATATATCATCAATATTGGTACTGACAAATGAAACAAAAGCCGTTATTATCGTAATAATCAATAGATCCACCTCCGCCTCATATACTCAAATTAATAGTAGATATTTGATTGTGCCTTATACAAGTATCTCACATGATAGACAGATAGTAGACCTTTAGTTTTAAAAACTGTTATATTGATATGATAAGGGACCTTCAATAAAATAACAAGTGAGTATGATACTATTATATCTCTTTAGTTGAACTCATAAACTCGTCTTAAGAAAAAATATACATTGCATTTTTACTTATTATTTTTTTATATGACATATAAATAGTAATAATGATCTTTAAGAAAAAGTAAATATAGTTATAGCAATAATAAGATGGAGAGATATATGGGCAAGTCAAAAAAACTTACTAGGATTAAAGAAGATAATATTATACAAATAAATAAGAAAAAATGTATTGGATGTACAGCTTGTGCATTTACATGTGCGCAAGAAACTAAGATATCTGCATTAAAAGCAGTTGACAATGGAAGACTGACAGTAGATCCTAAGCATATCACTTTTGGGACTAGTGGATGTATATACTGTGGGCAATGTGCACTTGCTTGTCCGACAACGGCAATTAATGTTAGAGATGATGTAGCTTTAGTAAAGGAATCTTTAAACAGCGGAAAATATTTAATATTAACAGCAGATTCAGCAGTAAAAGCAACGCTTGGAGAAGAATTTAATCTTCCAATAGGAACGAATGTAGGGGGGAAGATAGCACCATCTGCTAAAAAATTAGGATTTCAAAATGTATTTGATACTGATTTTGGAGCTGATATGGCAGTTGTAGAAGAGGGGACTGAACTTATAAAAAGAATTTCTAGCAAAGAAAATTTACCTATGTTTACTTCTTCTTGCCCTGCTTGGGTACGATATACTGAACTTTTTCATCCGGAAATATTAAAGAATATTTCAACCTCAAAGTCTCCACAGCAAATGATGGGGGCAAGCATAAAAACATATTTTGCAGATACTTATAATGTTTTGCCTACTAATATAGTTGCAGTATCTCTAAAACCATGTACTGCTGAAAAATATGAAGCAGAAAGAGACGAAATGGGGAGAAATGGCTACAAAGATATTGATATAGTTTTGACTGTTAGGGAATATGCAGAACTTTTAAAAGAAAATGGAATAGATATAACAGCAATACCAGATGAAAGTCCAGATCCATTTATGGGAGAATACACTGGAGCAGCAGTTATTTTTGGAGCAAGTGGGGGTGCTATGCAATCAACACTTAGAACAGTAGAGAATTACTTAAAAGGTGATTTGTCAGAAGTTGATAATATTGAATTTAAAGAAATAGATGGATATGAAAATATAAAGGAAGCAACTGTTAATTTGGGAGGAAAAAATTATAAAGTTGCAATTGTAAGTGGGCTAAAAGAAATTGAAAAATTCTTAAGTAGTGGAAAATGGAAAGAGTATTTATTTATTGAAGTTATGGTATGTCCAGGTGGGTGCATAAATGGGGGAGGAGCTCCAATAATAGAAAAGAAATCTCAAATCAATGAAAATTTATGTATAGCATGTGGTACCTGTATAGAAAATTGTTCTGTTGGAGCAATAGAATATGATGTCCGAGGAAGAGCAGAAGTTCAAAAGGAAAGATGTGTTGGATGTAAATTATGTAGTAATATTTGCAGAGCTATGGCAATAAAAATGCAATATTATGATAAAGCTACAGATAAACCTCTAGAAGAAAGTTATATAAAATTAAGAAGTGATGTTTTAAAAAATATTGATAAAGGATCAACAATAAGGGTTTCAGATGAAAATGAAAATCTTCAAAATATGTATAAAAATTATATGGGAGAACCTGATGGGGTAAAAGCAAATACATTACTTCATACAAATTATATAGATAGATCAGCTGAATTTCAGAACAATCCTACTAGAAAAAGAAAGAAGCATTAAAAACAAATAATGAAAGTCTGCTTAAATTTGTCGAAAAATAATTAATAAATATTGGGAAATAATATAGCACATAATGTTGAAATATGTTAGAATATAGGTATACAAAAGATAGAAATCCCTCTCCCCTTTATTCCCCTTATAATTTTAAGATAGGTTAAACTTGAGGTTTAACCTATCTATTTTAATTTGTGTATAAAAACAATGGCAAAATAATAATAAATTAAAGAGTTTATTATTATTTTTACTTTGTCGAAAATAAAAAAAATTTTTCAAAAAAATATAGAACAATTTGTCGCATTGTGTTATTATATAAATGTATAAAAAATAATATTCCCAAGCCCTTATAATCTTATACTTATATATAGAGATGCAGTCAATATTTTGACTGCATCTTTTTTTGTTTAAACTAAGTTGTTATGATATGTAAAGTAGATAAATTTAATAGATTGAATTATAAAAGTATTACGGAACATCCAAAAAATAATAAGCCAGTATGCTAGTATAGTTTGTATGATACCATGTCAGTATGTTTGTTTAACGCCCACTATGAGGCAAATGTACTTATTCGTCTTAAGACAAAAAATACTTCGAATTTTTGATTTGTTATTTCATCTCATATGGTTAGAAGTTGATAAAGAAATGCAAAAAGTGTATAGTATAGAGATTGAAATGAGATAGAAAGAGAGCTGTATATTATGAATAATGAACTACTACTTTGTCCTGTTTGTAAAGATAAATTAATTAAAGATGCTTCAAATAAAATGTATAGATGTCAAAATAATCATTCATATGACATAGCAAAAGAAGGCTATGTAAATTTATTGATTAGCAATCAAAAAAATAGCAAAAATCCAGGAGATTCTAAGGAAATGGTCTTGTCAAGAGTAGAATTTCTATCTATGGATTATTATAAACCCATATCTGATAAAATTAATGAAATGATTGTTGAATGTTTGGGAACAGATAATAATAAGAATTTTAACATTATGGATTTAGGATGTGGAGAAGGTTATTATTTAACAAATTTAAAGAATTATATGGATAATAAAAATATAAAAGCTAATTACTACGGTATAGATGTATCTAAAGAGGCTGTAAAATATGCAAGTAAAACAAATAAAGAATGTGTTTGGGCAGTTGGTAATAATTTTCACATCCCAGCGGAGTGTAAATCTGTAGATTGTATACTTTCTGTATTTAGTCCTATAGATATTGATGAATGTAACAGAGTTTTAAAAGATGATGGAGTTTTCGTTAGAGTGTTGCCTAGAACTAATCATTTAATTCAGCTTAGAAATATTATTTATTCAGAGGTTCATTTAAATGAGAAGGTATATAAAGCTAGTGATGAGGAAAACGAATATATTAAAGAATCTAATGTTACATTTGACATAAACTTAAACAAAGAAGAAATACTAAGTTTATTAAAAATGACACCTCATTATTGGAAATCTACTGCAGAAAATAAAGAAAAGCTAGAGTCATATGAATCACTTGTTATTACTATAGATATGCGTATAGGTGTATTTCAAAAGAAAATAAATGATTAGATACCCACTGTGAAAATCGTACTTATGTGGATAATCCCCCGAAATGAAGGTCATGCATTTGTTCAGGTTACGTGAGGATTTAGCTGTGAATTTCTAATAGCAGAAGTTGTACCCATTTCTGCATGCTCCTGAGGCAAGCTCAGGACAAGCAAAAATGGAACAACTTCTACTAAAGAAATATCTACAGATAAATCCTCAATGTAACACTTCCACAAACGCATGACCTTCATTTCTAGTTTGGTATATATTAATCGTATAAGTATAACATCAGGAAGGGGTATCCATGTAGATAACCCAAACTGAAATTGTATTTATACTTAGAAAATTAATGATCAATGTTCACTAAGTATAAATAGAATTACCAATTTTATTTGAAATATACTTATAACTTATGGGGTGGGTATCGTATAAAAAGAGGAAACATAAAGAAGGATTATATCATATTCAACATATTAATGATTTCCATAGCAATTTAAAGAAATGGATGAATAGGTTTAATGGTGTTGCAACAAAATATATCAGTAATTATATTAAGCGGTTCAAATATTTGATATAGATAAAGAGATAATAAAGGATAAGAACTTTATGGTTCAAGGCAATGTAACACATTCATATATCAAAGTAAAAGATTTGAAAAATAGAGAGCCAATGTATGTATAGTCAGTGTTATATTTTGTAAATTATATTATAATAAGTTTTATAAAAACTATAATCTAATGAACAATAGTAAGTAAGAACTAAATCGCTAAAAGCGACGGCTTGGTTTGGTGATTAAATCAAAGTTTTATGGAAAAAATAAGAAGTGAAGTTCTTTCTCAAGGAACTTCACTTCTCACATTTTACACGCCTTTTAAAGGA
>Ga0302161_10000396_pt1 | contig 11560 bp, 11 predicted proteins | sample I_Fen_E2_1_FD_193498 | JGI IMG/M metagenome (GOLD analysis project Ga0302161, IMG submission 193498) | Peat permafrost microbial communities from Stordalen Mire near Abisko, Sweden - I_Fen_E2_1 | ecosystem: Environmental > Terrestrial > Soil > Wetlands > Permafrost | place: Sweden: Abisko...
AAAAACAATTTCGTAATCCTCACCTCCGTTTAGTGCCGGTGTCATAGGATCGATATTGAATTCCTCAGCAAGCCTTGAGGTTTCGTAATCGATAGGCACTCTACTGTAGAAGATTCTGCAACCGGTATCTGATAACCTGCATATATGAAGTAAGTCGGATGCTAATCCGTCAGTAACATCGATCATCGAAGTTGGCCTGATTTTATTGTTTTTTAGTTCAGTTAATATTGAAACCGGAAATTCTGGTTTAAGCTGTCTTCCAATAACATATTCAAAACCCGAAAGATCGGGTTGAGTCACTTTCTCTTTTATAAAAAGCTTTCTTTCCCGCTCCAGAAGCTGAAGACCCATGAATGAGGCTCCGAAATCACCGGACACACAAATAAGATCATTTGCTCTTGCACCGTTTCTCTTAACAAGATTATTTTTCTCGACTGTACCCACAGCTGTAACACCGATAGTCATTCCGGTAATTGAACTGGTAATATCTCCTCCAGCCAGATCTACATCGTATTTTTTACATGCAAGAGATATCCCTTCATATAGATCTTCAACCTGTTGAAGATTGAATTTAGAACTGATACCAAGTGCAATCATTACCTGTCCCGGAGTACCATTCATGGCATAAATATCAGATATTGCCCTTATAACAGCCTTGTATCCAAGATGTTTAAGAGGAGTATAAATCAGGTTGAAGTGAATTCCCTCAAGGAGAAGATCTGTAGAAACCAGAGTTAGATTCTTCCCTGAATCAATAACTGCTGAATCATCCCCGATACCTGTTATTGTTGAGTTATTTATTGTTTTAACGTCCCTGGTGAGATGGTTTACAAGCCCGAATTTCCCAAATTCGTTAATTGACTTTTTATTATCAGATTTGTCCATATTTTAGTTTTATAGTAAGCTAAGCGAAGTTTTTAACTTCGCTTTTAACTAAATTTATTCTCAAACTGGAATATATACGAAGAAGTCAAAGACTTCGCCGAGCAAAGATTATCACGAAGGTTCACAAAGGACTTATCAGACAACTTCAGATCATTTACTGACAATATCTCTTCCGAAAGGCGATAAAGCAACAGCTGTTAGTTTAAAATGCTGCAAACCAAAAGGGATACCGATAATTGTTATGCACAGGAGAACTCCGAAAATTGCATGAGTGATCGCTATCCATAATCCACCGGTAAGGAGCCATATTATGTTCATTATAATATACAAACAGCCTGAAGCTCTTGATTGTACTACCGTATCACGTCCAAATGGCCATAATGACAGTGATGCCATTTTCAGCGTCTGTATACCAAAAGGAATACCGACGATGGTTATCATTAGAAAAATACTTCCAATGAAGTACTCAATTGCTATGATTAAGCCACCAAATATAAGCCAGATAAGATTTCCGAAAAAATTCATGACAAGTCAATTATTGATTTATTCGAGGATTAATGTTTTATCTTTAGGATATTTAACAGAATAAGTAAGCATTATCTGCTTGGTTTCCTGAGGTTTTATCTCAAGATCCCATTTTATCTCACCAGTCAGCTGATTAAGTTTTCCACCCGAAAGTTCAATGGGATCAACGTTAATACTGCTGTTCGATGAAACAGGAATCTGATCATTCAGCGTTATTTTAACAAGATTTGATTTATTATTCCTTATGGTAAGCAAAAAAGAATAAGTATCGGTCCTGTTAGCCCCGATTACCTTCCTGCTTGTAAAATCTTTTCGTTTTTCCCTTTTTACCAGGATACTGTTATCTGTACCAAGCGAGATGGTAAGGGTATCCTTTAACTGGTTGACATTTAGTGTTGATTTTCCCACGAAAGAATTCTCGAAATAAAGGGTAGCCTCACCCGTCTGAAGACTAAGTTTCGCCCAATCGGTAATATTTGCTGTCAGATAAGCGAGTGCTGATAACTTTGGCAAAGTAACATACCTGTAATCAGCAGGTGCCGTAATTCGCTGGATTTCTACAGTCTGAATTTTTCCATCAGATGGAACTGTATAAGGAATTGCAATGTCGAATGTGATAGTTGTCTCTCCAACCTGCTTTTGAACAGATACCGGAGCCGCTTCCATCGCCTTTTCCTCCATTTTCTTATCATTGGCCATTTCCATCACCACAGGTGCTTCACTTCTTTTGGACATTGAAGCTATTCCTCTGAGAATTACCGGTGACGGATTATAAAAATCAACAAACCATGGATTAAAAACCGGAATATCTCCTGCCACCCAGGGTGTGGCATTTGAAAAACTCAGTTTTACATCTTTCCATTCAACTCCTGAGTTCTGAAAAACATTTGCCTTGTAAAATATTGCGACAGGGTTTTTTATATCATCTACCCTGATGTCGTATGATGGATACCATCCTGCATTTGACACAACATAACTGAAAGTAAGTTTTCCGGAAACCTGTTTCTCCGATACGACAGAAACCAGAATTTCACCCGAGGGAAGTTGTTGTTTACCAAGTTTGTTGGCTACTTGTTGCTGAAGAGCAGCGATCTGTTTATTATAATCTTTTATCACCCTTTCTTTTTTTAAAATTGTCATGGTGATCTGATCCATGTTATTGGTATACAGATCCATGACATTTTTAAGTTGTTCAAGGGTGAATGTGGTTTCCTTTACCAGGATAGCCCTGTTGGCAACGAGAAATGCCTGCTTTTCTTTAAGGACACTTATTGCAGCATTTTCATCTTCCACTTTTAGCTGGAGTGCTTCAATCTGACTCCTTATGCTCTTAACATCGGGAGAGTCTTCAAGATTCTCGAGGTAATTATTCTGTTGATTTACAGAAAGAATTGTAAATTCTCCATAACCTTTAACCTGAATGCTTTGTGCATCAATATAGGGTGAAAGACCTGAAAGCCTGAGAATACTTTTCCCGGGCAAGAGTGAAACTGATGTTTCATGATCAATCTGGGCTCTGTCGGGAAAAACCGTAACATGCTTTATTTCAGCCTTAATATCCTTTTCTGTCTGTGCTGTAATCTTAACAAACAGCATGAGAGTCATTAAAACGATTATTGATCTTTTCATATGAATTTTAAAATTAGCACTCTAAAGTTAAGTTTTTTTGAAATAGGAAAGTTGTTTCATTATGCGTTTACGCCGTTTTGCCTTTAAACCTTTATCTCTTAATATATGTTAAATATCTCTTTTCCTGCTCAGGATATTTTAATTAGCCTACCTTTGACAAATATCAAAATATTCATAATGAAGGGACTTAGAATTGGGAATCTTGCAATAGCAGTACCAATTATACAAGGTGGAATGGGAGTGGGAATTTCTCTTTCCGGGCTCGCTTCCGCGGTAGCAAATGAAGGTGGAGTAGGGGTTATCTCAAGCGCCGGACTTGGACTTTTATACAAGGATTTTTCATCTGATTTTCTCGAGGCCAGCATATACGGACTTAAAGAAGAGATACGTAAAACCCGTGAAAAAACATTAGGTGTCATCGGTGTAAATGTTATGGTTGCAATGACCAATTTCACCGATATGATTAAAACGGCGATCTCTGAAAAGGTTGATTTAATTACAGCCGGAGCCGGGCTTCCTCTTGATCTGCCATCTTTTTTAAAGAAAGATAGTACCACGAAACTGATTCCGATTGTATCGTCTGCCCGGGCGACTAAAATAATTTGTGAAAAGTGGAAAACCAATTACAATTATCTTCCCGATGCAGTTATTGTAGAAGGACCTAAGGCAGGTGGTCATCTTGGTTTTAAAGAGGATCAGATCTTCGATAATGATTACTGTCTTGAGAAGCTTGTTCCTGAAATCGTTACAGAATTAAAAATATTTGAAGATAAATATGATCAAAAAATTCCACTCATAGCTGCGGGAGGAATATATACTGGTGAGGACATACATAAAATTCTCAATCTTGGAGCTTCAGGAGTCCAGATGGGTACCCGTTTTGTGACAACTGATGAATGCGACGCTTCACAGGCTTTCAAACAAGCTTATATCGATGCTGAGAGTTCTGATATTGAAATTATTAAGAGTCCGGTAGGTATGCCGGGCAGGGCAATCCTGAGCAACTTTATAAAGAAAGTCCGGGAAGGGAAAAAACAGCCTAAGAAATGTCCTTTCAAATGCATAAAGACATGTGATATTTCAAAAAGCCCTTATTGTATAATTATTGCTCTTATAAATGCACTAAAAGGCAATTTTGATAGTGGGTATGCTTTTGCAGGTGCAAATGCCTTCCGGGCAACTAAAATATCCTCGGTAAAAGAGATCTTTCAATCGCTTTTAAAGGAATACAGGGAGAGTAAGTAGACGCTTATCCATTTCGCTTTTCGAGTTTGACTTATTCTCCAAATCTCCCAATCTCTTCGTCCCTAAGTCTCTTTATACAGATTTTGTCCGGGAATACTTCTTGCAATCCATTTTTTTTATATTTTTGTGTGTTTATTTAGATTAAATACAATTAACGGAATGGTTATTGTTAGATATTTTTACCCCCATTCCGATAGCTATCTGGACCCCAAGGGGGGCTTAATTTTGATTTTTTTCTCCCGTGCCTACCGGCAGGTAGGCCTTGGGGTAGGGGTAAACGAAAAAAATCAATTGACAGAATAAATAGAACTGGTTTATTTATAATGAGGTAATGATTAGATTATAAGCGAAATGGAAAAAGATCAGAACAAAATAATAAGTGATGTAACTACCGGTGAATACAAATATGGATTCTATTCCAATATTGAAATGGACAGGATCCCCAAAGGCCTGAGTGAGGAAGTAGTCCGGTTGATTTCTGCAAAGAAAAATGAGCCGGAATGGTTACTCGACTTTCGCCTGAAATCATACCGCCATTGGCTGACAATGAAAATGCCAACATGGCCGAATCTTAAAATAGCTCCGATTAATTACCAGGAAATTATATTCTACGCTGCTCCCAAAGAAAGAAAGAACCTCAAAAGTGTCGATGATATAGATCCCGAGCTTAAGAAGACATTCGATAAGCTGGGCATTCCGCTTGAAGAGCAAAAGCATCTTGCCGGTGTGGCAGTTGATGCCGTAATAGACAGCGTATCAATCAAAACGACTTTTAAGGAGACGCTGGCTGAGATGGGAATTATCTTCTGCTCATTCAGCGATGCAGTTAAAGAGTATCCCGATCTTGTTAAAAGATATATGGGTTCGGTTGTTCCGTATACCGATAATTTCTTTGCAACACTTAACTCGGCTGTCTTCAGCGATGGCTCATTCTGCTATATTCCCAAAGGAGTAAGATGCCCGATGGAGCTCTCAACCTATTTCAGAATAAATTCGGCTAATACCGGTCAGTTTGAGCGGACACTTCTTATAGCAGACGAAGAAAGCTATGTCAGTTATCTTGAAGGATGTACTGCTCCCTCAAGAGATGAGAATCAGCTTCATGCGGCAATTGTTGAAATAGTAGCTGAAAAGAACGCTGAGGTTAAGTACTCAACAGTTCAAAACTGGTATCCCGGCGATAAGGAAGGTAAAGGCGGAGTTTTCAATTTTGTTACTAAAAGAGGAATGTGCAAAGGTGAAAACTCAAAAATATCCTGGACACAGATAGAGACCGGATCTGCTATAACATGGAAATATCCTTCATGCATATTGCGTGGCGATAATTCTACCGGTGAATTTTATTCGGTTGCTGTTACAAACAATCATCAGCAGGCTGACACCGGAACTAAAATGACTCATATCGGGAAAAATACAAAGAGCACAATAGTTTCAAAAGGAATTTCTGCAGGTCATGGCCAGAACAGTTACAGAGGACTTGTGAAGGTTTTAAAAAATGCAACAAATGCCAGGAATTATTCTCAATGCGATTCCTTATTGCTTGGTGATAAATGCGGAGCTCATACCTTCCCTTACCTGGAGGTTGATAACTCTACCGCTATTGTTGAACATGAAGCTACGACTTCAAAAATCGGGGAAGATCAGATCTTTTACTGTAATCAGAGGGGTATTTCCACTGAAGATGCAATTGGACTCATAGTTAATGGTTATGCACGTGAGGTGATTAATAAGCTGCCAATGGAATTTGCAGTTGAGGCTCAGAAGCTTCTCCAGATAAGCCTTGAAGGCAGCGTAGGTTAGAATTGTAATTTAACACTAGTATATTATCATGTTGATTATTAAAAATTTAAAAGCCTCAATAGGAGGTAAGAGTATTTTAAAAGGAATCAGCCTTGAGGTTAAACCGGGAGAGATCCATGCAATAATGGGTCCCAACGGATCGGGGAAAAGTACTCTTGCAGCAGTTCTTGCCGGACGTGAATTGGTTGAGGTTACCGAAGGAACAGTTACATATTTAGGGAAAAACCTTCTGGAAATGGCAGCGGAAGACCGTGCAAAAGAGGGAATTTTCCTTGGATTTCAGTATCCTATCGAGATCCCGGGTGTGAGTATGGTAAACTTCATGAAAACGGCTGTTAATGAACATCGCAAACATAAGGGTCTTGAACCGCTCTCAGCTTCCGATTTTCTTAAATTGATGCGCGATAAGAAGGAACTTGTAGAGATTGATTCAAAACTTGCAAACAGATCTGTAAATGAGGGCTTTTCCGGTGGAGAAAAGAAGAAGAATGAGATTTTCCAGATGGCAATGCTTGAACCAAAACTGGCTATCCTCGATGAAACTGATTCCGGACTTGATATTGATGCTTTGCGAATCGTAGCCAATGGGGTAAACAAACTAAAACGCCCTGATAATTCATTCATTGTAATAACTCATTACCAGAGGCTTCTCGATTATATTGTACCGGATGTGGTTCATGTTCTTTACGATGGAAGAATTGTAAAAACCGCCGGGAAAGAACTCGCCATTGAACTGGAAGAAAAAGGTTACGACTGGATCAAAAAAGAGGTTGAAAATAAAATAACAGCATGAACGGAAAATCTGAAATAACAGAAAAATACCTGGGACTTTATAAAGATAATATTAGCAAGATTTCCGGTATATCTTCGCCCTTTTTCAATTCTTTCAGAGCTTCTGCTTTTGAGAAATTCAGTAAGCTTGGAATCCCTACAAGGAAAGATGAAGCCTATAAATATACCAATCTCAACGTCTTTTTTGACCACGATTACGAGAGCTATTTTATGCCGGTTCCTTCGGATTTTGTAAAAGCCGAGGAGTTTCGTTGTGATGTAACTGATCTTGATGCCCATGGGGTTGTCTTACTGAACGGATTTTATCCTACATTAAATGAAAAACTTCGTCAACTTCCAAGCGGAGTATGGATCGGAAGTCTCAATGAAGCTGCAATAAAATTTGCAGATATATTTGAAAAGCATTTTGGCAAGTATGCAAACAGTGAAACGGATGGGTTGGTGCATCTTAATACCGCTATGGCTTCCGACGGAGTATTTGTTTATATTCCTGAAGGAGTCTCGCTTAATAAACCTGTCCAGGTTGTAAATCTCGTCCAGTCAGATGACGATATGTTTAATCAGCACAGGAATCTCATTGTAGCAGAAAAAAATTCGAACTTTTCCATTATTATCTGCGACCACACACTTTCACCACAGAAGTTTCTGACGAATGCTGTTACTGAAGTATTTGTTGGAGAAAATGCTCATTTCGACATTATCAGAGTACAAAATGAACATAATAATGCCTGCAAAATAACCAATACATTCATCCATCAGGAGAGAAACAGTGTTACTTCCTCAAATAACATAACCCTGCATGGTGGTCTTATACGTAACAGCACATATCATTACCTTGGTGGCGAAGGTGCCGAGAGTTATTCGTATGGTTTGTTCCTGTCTGATAAATGGCAACATGTCGATAATTTTGTAAATGTCGACCATGCATTTCCACATTGTACAAGTAATCAGTTGTTTAAAGGGGTTCTCGACGATATGTCAACGGGGGCTTTCAATGGTCGTATCTTTGTCCGTCGTGATGCCCAGGGCACCCTCGCTTACCAGAGGAATAACAATATTCTTCTTACCGACGATGCAAAGATGGATACCAAACCTCAACTGGAGATCTATGCTGATGATGTAAAATGCAGTCATGGTGCAACAATTGGCCAACTCGACGACGATGCCCTTTTTTATCTTCAGTCACGGGGAATAAATAAGCGTGAGGCAAGGCTTATGCTGATGTTCGGGTTTGCACATGAAGTGATTCAGAATATAAAGATCGAGCCTCTTCGTGAAAGGATGGATAACCTTGTTATGCAAAGGTTAAAAGGGGAACTGTCGAGGTGCGCCAGTTGTATGGTAAAGTGCGGATAACCATAATTCTCTATGAAAGATATAGCTGAAATAAGAGCTGATTTTCCAATTCTGAAAAGGAAAGTTTATAACAAACCACTTGTTTATTTCGACAATGGTGCAACTACTCAAAAACCGCAGTGCGTTATTGATGCAGTAGATGAGGTATATGAATCTTACAATGGCAACATTCACAGGGGAGTTCACTTTTTAAGCGATATGTCGTCCGAAGCTTACGAAGATGCCAGGGAAAAGGTAATGTCGTTCATTAATACGGAAAAAAGAGAAGAGGTTGTTTTTACATCCGGCACCACAGGTTCAATAAATGGAATTGCTTTCTCCTTCGGCGAACGATATATTAAGAAGGGTGATGAGATAATACTGAGTCGTCTGGAACACCATGCCAACATTGTACCATGGCAGATGATGTGTGAAAGGAAAGGAGCAGTGCTGCGTGTTATCCCCATAAATGATAAAGGTGAAATAATCCTGGAAGAATACTATAATCTGCTTTCAAAGAAAACCAGACTGGTATCAGTGACGCATGCATCCAATGCGCTGGGAACAGTTCTTCCTATCAAGGAAATTATTGATGCCGCACATTCTGTCAATGTGCCGGTACTTATTGATGGGGCACAGGGAATTCAGCATGGAATTGTTGATGTTAAAACAATGGACTGCGATTTCTATGTTTTCTCGGGGCATAAGATCTATGGTCCTGCAGGGATTGGCGTGTTATATGGCAAGGAGAAATGGCTCTCTGAATTGCCTCCTTTCCAGGGAGGCGGCGATATGGTTGATAAAGTTACTTTTGAAAAAACCACATATAATGAACTTCCTTTTAAATTTGAAGCAGGAACTATGAACTATCCTGCAGCAATTGGTCTGGCAAGTGCACTTAACTATGTTTTAAGTATTGGCAGGGAGAATATAGCTTCGAGGGAGCAAGAACTTCTTTCTTACGCAACCGGCAGATTATCAGCTATAGAAGGACTTAAAATTTATGGTACATCGGACAGGAAGATTTCGACTATCTCATTTCATTTAAAGGATATTCATCAATACGACGCTGGAATGATTCTTGATAAGATGGGTATAGCTGTCAGGACCGGGACACACTGTGCACAGCCGGTAATGGACCGTTATGGCATTGACGGAACGGTGCGTGCTTCACTCTGTTTCTATAATACTAAAGAGGAAATTGACATCCTGTCTGACGGAATTGAAAAAGTAAAAAGCATGTTTGCCTAAAAAAGTAAAATGACAATTAAAGAATTACAGGATAATATTATTGAGGAATTTTCTTTGTTTGATGACTGGATGGACAAGTACAATCTTCTCATTGACCTGGGGAAGGAATTACCAGTTATCAATCCGAAGTTTAAAGTAAAAGATTTTCTTATCGAGGGCTGTCAGTCGAAAGTATGGCTTCATCCTGAATATGACGGGAAATTGATAACTTTTACTGCCGACAGTGATGCAATAATAACAAGAGGAATTGTGGCTCTTCTGATAAAAGTGTTGTCAAACCGTACTCCGGATGAGATAATTGCCACCGATCTCTATTTTATAGACAAGATCGGACTGAGGCAGAATCTCTCCCCTACACGTTCCAACGGATTGCTTTCTATGGTACGTCAGATGAAGCTGTATGCGATAGCTTTTAATGCAAAAAATAAATAGGATAACAAAATGGATCCGACTGAACAATTGGAAATTGAAACCAGGATAGGAGAAGTGCTTAAGAGTATTTATGATCCGGAAATCCCTGTGAATATTTATGATCTCGGCCTTATCTATGAGATCAATGTTGATGAGGAGCATGTTGCTCATATTACCATGACACTCACCGCACCTAATTGCCCGATGGTAGATGAACTTCTCGAGGAAGTAAAATATAAGGTAGGCGGGACAAAAGGTGTGAAAGATTGTGATCTCAAGCTTACCTTTAATCCACCCTGGGACAAGAGTATGCTGAGTGAAGAGGCAAAACTTGAACTGGGATTTCTTTAGAATTAGTTTTATATGAATGCTTCACATGACAAAACAATTTCAGTACTCATAAAGCAGAAAGCATATGAGCTTGGCTTTGATCTTTGTGGTATTGCGCCATCAAGACCTCTTGTCGAACGCGGAAATATTCTTCAACAGTGGTGTGAAAGAGGTATGAATTGTGATATGAACTACCTTGGACGGAACATTGAAAAAAGAATTGATCCTGAGTACCTTATTCCGGGAGCAAAATCGGTTATTGTTACAGGGTTGAATTATTTTACAGATAATAAACAGGAAGAACCGAATGTCCCTGTCATTTCCAGATATGCTTATGGCACTAATTATCACGATGTTATAACGAAGAAGCTGGAGGTGATGCTTGAATTTATCAGAGGTCTGGAAGTTGAAACGGATGGCCGGTCTTTTGTTGATTCTGAGCCATTATTAGAAAAAGCCTGGGCAGTGGAAGCAGGCCTGGGGTGGCAGGGACGTCATTCAATAGTAATAAATGATAAAATAGGCTCCTTCTTTTTTATAGGGGTAATTGTGCTGAATCTTAACCTTGATTATGATAATCCTTATAAAGAAAACAGGTGTGGAAATTGCAGGTTGTGCATTGATCAATGCCCTACCGGGGCAATAAATGAAGACGGAACGATTGATGCAAGAAAATGTATTGCTAATCTTACTATTGAAAACCGCGGACCAATTCCTGAAGATATAATTCCCAAAATCGGAGGAAGGGTGTATGGTTGCGACAAATGTCAGGAAGTCTGTCCATGGAACAGACATGCAAAATCGCATAACACACCTGAATTTGTGCTCCCCGAAGAACTCAGGCTGATGAAAAAAGAAGAATGGCTTAATCTTACCAGGGAGCAATTCGACAGACTCTTTAAAGATTCCGCGGTTGAGAGAAGAAAGTATGAACCATTTATGAGAAATGTGATAAAAATTTCAAATTTAAATATCTGATTCCTGTTTTAACCTTGCTTAGTTTTATTATTGATACAACCTCAGCTGTAATATCATAACGGCCGTTCTGACGGTCGGTACTGTGTGTAATTATCTATTGCATAATATTATATTAACAATTTAATTAAGAACTTAAACACAAAGTTCACAAAGCAGGCACAAAGCTCACAAAGTTAAAGCCATTCAGTTCTTTCTTTGTGTCCTTTGTGTATATTCTTTGTGACCTTAGTGGTTAATGGTTTTAATATTTCAATATAAAATTACCACATGTTTTTTTACCTTGCTGTTAAATTGACGTCTTATTAATACAATTCAACGAAGTATTTTGATAGATCTGGAACTTATAGAAGAGTGCAGGGGAGGGAATTTTAATAATTTC
>Ga0302161_10000398_pt1 | contig 11547 bp, 10 predicted proteins | sample I_Fen_E2_1_FD_193498 | JGI IMG/M metagenome (GOLD analysis project Ga0302161, IMG submission 193498) | Peat permafrost microbial communities from Stordalen Mire near Abisko, Sweden - I_Fen_E2_1 | ecosystem: Environmental > Terrestrial > Soil > Wetlands > Permafrost | place: Sweden: Abisko...
TTATATCTGCATTGCAAAAAGTTATAGATATAATGTAATTAGGGAACTTATAGGAAGTACATATTTAAAAGCACTTGTACTTGAAGAAAAAATGAGAAACAAGAATTTTACAGAAAGAACTATTAGTAAATATAAAAGAAATCCAGCAGTTTTCGCTAAAGATTACAATATATCTTTGGAAGAAATATTTAATTATGCTGAAGACGAAGGATGGCTTGATATTGATGAAAGAGAAGATCTTTATAAATAAAAAACTCGTCTAGGGGCATGTCGTTATTAGCTCTGATATAAAGAACTGGGAGAGACAGAGTTGCTATATATCAGACAAAAAAAGAAAAATATATAACAATTAATATTAAACAAAGGGCTAAAGGGGAAAAGTCTAAATTACTATATGTAAAAAATTATGATATAATAAATATAAAATACTGGCAGAACATGACTTAATGCTGGAGAGTTTTTATGGAATAATAAAAATTATAATAATGAGTATGTATTCTAACAAATGGGTTTTAAATTAATAAAATGTAAGCAAGGGTAAAAGGGTGAATAGTATGTCTAATAATACAAAAGTTATAAGAAAATGGTTCTTACCATCTGACTTTGATAAAGTAGAAAATTATTTATGCGATATGTCAAGACAAGGATGGCATTTAAAAGAAGCAAAAAATGGATTTGGTACAAACAAATATCATTTTGAAAAGGGAGAATCTAAAAATTATAGTTATGCAATTCAGTACATTATAAAAGATCAGAATACAGGGAGTTATTGTAAATCAATTAAGAATGCAGGGTGGAACAACATAACTATTCTTCCTTATCTTTGGAATGGTGAATGGCATTATTACAGAAAAGAATATAAAGATGGGAAAAGGGAGCAATTATTAACTGACAATGAATCTAAATTAGATTTATTAAAGAATATATTAAGAAGTTTGTGGATAATAGGACTCTGTATAATTTTCAGTGGAGTTAGTGCAATGTCTAATTCTTTTCAAACAATACTTGGAGATCCAAATGCAAGACTTAGTATGTCTTTTGCTATTTCTATTATTACTATATACAGTGTGGCTTTGGTGATATATGCAATGGTTCTTATACCTTTGATAGGCAAGATATCAAAAATGAATAAGGATTTTCAAGAATAAAACTAATAGCAATTTATTTCTTACATCTTCGGTGGAATTTCATAAAGAAAGAGTATTAAAAATTTATCTTTCATATTTTCTCAAAATACTATGAAGGATAAGCATATAACACTTAAATATGACATATTATACAACAATTCTACTTTTGTTCATAAAATATATTGTATTCTAATAATTACCATGTTATAATAAAGACAAATCTAATAAAAGGTTTTTAATTGAGATGTGCATTTCTCCTTTTAGAGAAGTATATAATCGATATTAATATTTAATTTAAAAGGAGGAATTTAATATGGAAGATAAAACATTAGTATGTAAAGACTGTGGGAATGAATTCGTTTTCACTACTGGAGAACAAGAATTCTACAAAGAAAAAGGATTCGATAACGAACCTGTAAGATGCCCTGATTGTAGAAGAGCTAGAAAGCAACAAAATAACAGAAGATAGTTTTTGATTATTTTAGGAGTTATAAGATTTTCTTATAACTCTTTTTAAGTATATATCACTCAAATGTAAGTATTTGCCATGCTATATTAAAGCTCTTATTAGAAATTTCTAATAGGGCTTTTTAATTTGGCTATATTTTAAAAGGACGGTTAATCAAGCCTTAATATTTCGTAATGTATAATAAAGAACAGACTCAAATATATTAATTTCATTACTTAAATAAGAATCTTATGAATACATAAGGCAGATCCCTATTTATATTAAGCTAAATGTAAATAATCAGTGAGTAATAACAATAATTGTACTATAATAATAGTGTACAACAAACTTGAAGAGAATGACTTAGTAAAAATTTAAAAAAGACAATGTTAACGATTAATAGTGACTTTGAAGGGAATGATTATAATGAATAGTTCTTTGAAAATTCATCCTATAAGCTTTATTAATGCAATGTCTAATGCTCTTGAATTATCAGCTGTTGGCATATCAAAACATCATCATAGAACAGCAATTATTGCAAGATATATACGAAGTAAATTAAATATGTCTCAAGGTGAATTACAAATTTTAATATATTCATCTTTATTACATGATATTGGTGCTGCTGCTAATTGGGATGAAAAACATTTTACAATTAATTAATTCTCCACAAGAAATCCTATAAATTTATAGCTATAATAAGTCCAAGCTTTGATAGAAATTAAATTATACAATAATAATGACTCCCTAGAGGATTTAATAATTACATCTTATCTATATGAAAAAATTATAGTATAATACACATATTGTAATAAAATGTGGCATAGTCACATTTTTAATGGTTTTACATTAACAAAAATATTTTAATAGAAAGTGATGATTTATTTTATGAAAAACATATTACTTTTAAGTACAGGGGGGACTATTGCATCTGCTCCAACTGACAATGGTCTTGCACCATCTATTCAGAGTGATAGCATTTTATCTTTAATTGGTGGAATTGGTTCTAATTATAATATTACAACAAAAGATATTCTTCAGCTAGATAGTTCAAATATACAACCTGAAGAGTGGAAGATTATTGCAAATAGTATATTTGACAATTGTAAAGATTATGATGGAATAGTAGTTACCCATGGAACTGACACTATGGCATACACATCATCAGTTCTTTCATTCATGCTAAAAAATGTACCGATTCCAGTTGTTATCACAGGTTCACAATTGCCGCTTCCTAATCCTTTAACAGATGGAATTGAAAATTTAAGATGCGCATTTGCCATGGCAGCAAGTGGTACTGCTGGAGTGTTTTTAGCTTTTAATCGTAAAGTTATTCTAGGTAGCCGTGCTGTGAAAGTAAGAACTACTGGATTTGATGCATTTGAAAGTGTAAATTCTCCTTATGCAGCAACAATAGATTCAGCAGGATTACATATAAATAAGGATATTATAAAACAAGTAAGTGGTGTATTTAAACTTGAAGATCAAATATGTAAAGACATATTCTTAATAAAATTAACACCAGGACTTAATCCTGAAATATTTGATATGCTACTTAATATGAATTATAAAGGAATAATAATAGAAGCATTTGGTGTAGGTGGATTACATTTTATCAGAAGAGACTTAATATCTAAATTAGAAAAAATAGTTCAAAAGGGAATTAGTGTTGTTGTATGTAGTCAATGCCTTTATGAAAGTAGTGATTTTTCAATTTATGAAACTGGAAAATTAGTATTAGAAAAAGGAGTGATCCAAGGATATGACATGACTACAGAAGCTGCAGTTACTAAACTTATGTGGGCGCTTGGAAAAACAAATGATCCAAAAGAGATTAAAGAAATATTTAGTATAAGCTTTGTGGGCGAAGTATCTATAAAGTAAAAAGAATGGAGCGTAGACGTATTTCTATGCTCCCTTTCATGTAAACTATAATTTGTTATAGAAGTTTTTATGAATTTTCAAGAAGCTTAGCTAAGTAAATTGATTTCATTTGTTTACTTGCCATAATTTTATGAACTGGTGAAAGTTTAAGAATACTAGCTAATATAGCTGCCATAGCTTTATGACTTTTATGTGCTTCGTTATCAAAAATTAGATTTTGAAGTTGACCTTTTTCAATAGCAGAAAGAACAGCTCTATGAACAGTAGTAACAGGTGTTATAATGATTTCTTTTCTACGCACTAAATTAATAGAATTAGTTGGACAGTTTTTTACACAGACTCCACAACCAAGACATATATTTTCATCTAGCTTTGCAAAGTTTGTTCTGTTGTTATCTTCTTTAGAAGTTTCTACTTTTATTGCCTCCATAGGGCAGACCTTAGTACATTTACCACAACCAATACATTTATGTTTATCAATAACGGGAATATAACTAGTCGTATTTACAGGAACTAAAAATCCGAATTTTTTAGCAGAAACAAAGGCTTCACAATGGCATTTGCAACAATTACACATAAAGTTAGGTTGCTTTTGAACATTCTCACCACATTGAATTAAATTATAATCATAAGACATATTTAAAATATCTAATGCTTCTTGAGCATCAATTTTTCTTGCATAATTATGTTTTGTTAATGAAAAAGCTGTAGTATCAAAACTTAAACATGTTTCCATAGGAGCGTAGCAATCATCCCCTAAATGGTGTGCTTTATGGCGACAATAACAAGAACTAACACCAATATGCTTAGCGCTTTTTATTATAAAACTTGCCTTTTCATAATCTAAAATATCTATAGAGTTATCATCATTTAATACACGTTCTTGAACAAAAGCCCTGCCTAATTTTGTATCAGTTCCCCAAAATAAATCTTTAACGAATGCATCTTCAACATTAAGATATTGATGTAGAAGCTTACTTAAAAGTTTTTGATCTAAATGCCCACCAGTTCTCATTAGAGTAAATTCAAAGAAACCTGCCATAGGTGGAGCCATCATATATTTTTGTTCACCATCTTTTTCACAATCAAGATCTAATATTAAAGCTTTAGATGCTAGAGTTTCGAGGATTTTAGTGGTTTTAACCTCATCTATTTTCCAAATGGTACTGGCAGTTTTTATATTAAAAGATTTTATAGGAAGTTTCGCAACTAAAGAAGCTTCTTCTTTAGTAAACATCATGGAAAGTATTGTATATAGTGTTTCTGATGGGGGAGCACCTTGAGGAAATTTATTTAATCTCTCTTCTAAGCTTTTATAAGCATCTTTTCCAACTATATGTGACATATTTACACCTCTTTTGATTTGTTATATATATTTTTACATAATATATATATTTATACAATAAGATATTAATGATTATTTTGAGTAGACGTTATATCTGTATATTAGTGGATTAAATTCAATTAAGTAAGTAATGAGGGTGAAAAAGTCATAAATAGAATAGATGGGTCGTAAAGAACACTAAAAGAATGGGAGCGTAGAAATTAATCTACGCTCCCATTTTTTAGCTTAGTGTTACTTATTTTTATTAATTTAATTCAGTCAATCCGAATATTTCAGATTCAGTTTCTTCTGTATCATTTATATTATTTTCAGAGAAAACTAAATCAACATCATCTAGAGGAACAACTTTAGTTTTATGTTTAATTTTATAACCTACATATAATCCAATGAATAATGGAATTCCTATATAAGATGCAATTAAACCTTGCCAATCAACTCCATCGGGTTTTATACATGAGTATCCTTGACCTATTATAATAATTGTACACATTATTAATGCTAGTATAGGCCCAAATGGATATAGTATAGCTTTATATTTCAAATTTTTTATATTTTTGCCTTGGTAAACATATGCTTTTCTAAATCTATAGTGACATAGTGCTATGCCTACCCAAGCTATAAATCCAGCAAGACCAGATGCTGCAATTAGCCAAACATAGACTGTGCTTTCTGCAAACATACCAGTTAAAAAACAAGCTGAAGCGATTAAAGTAGTTGCGATTACGGCATTTACAGGTACGCCTCTTTTGTTAGTTTTAGCAAATAGTTTAGGAGCCATACCATCTTTAGCCATTGAAAATAACATTCTACTTGATGCATACATACCAGAGTTACCAGCAGATAATACAGAAGTTAATATAATTGCATTCATTAATGAAGCAGCTCCGGCTACACCAGCTCTTTCAAATACCATGGTAAATGGACTTGTTGAAACGCCAGCTTCAGTAAAAGGTATTATAGCTCCTAAGATAACTATTGTACCTAAGTAAAATATTAGTATTCTCCAAAAAACTGACTTTATAGCTTTTGGTATAGTCTTTTCAGGATTTTCGCTTTCACCAGCAGCAACTCCAATAAGTTCAGTTCCTTGAAATGAGAAGCCTGCAATTAAGAATATAGCAAATATAGACTTAATGCCTCCATTAAATGGGCCCCCACCTACAGTGTAGTTATGAAATCCTACTTTATCTCCACCCATTATACCTAAAATCATAAAAATACCAATTATTATAAATACAATAACTGTAACTACTTTAATTCCAGCAAACCAGTATTCTGATTCACCGTAGGCTTTTGATGATAAAATATTTAAACCTACTATAATTGCTAAAAATAATATACTCCAGAAGAATCCACTTATATTAGGAAACCAATATTTCATAATTAAAGACCCTGCAACCATTTCAGCTGCAATTGTTATAGCCCAGTTATACCAATAGTTCCAACCAAGGGCAAATCCAAGTGCTGGATCAATAAATTTAGTGGCATACGTACTAAATGAACCAGATATAGGCATATAAGTTGCCATTTCTCCTAAACTAGTTATTAAAAAATATACCATAATACCTACTAATCCATAAGCTACTAATGCACCTCCAGGTCCAGCTTGATGTAGGGTATCTCCCATTGCAAGGAATATACCAGTACCAATAGAACCTCCTAACGCTATCATATTTAAGTGCCTCGCTTTTAAACCTCTTTTTAACTCGTGATTTTCTTCGCTCATTCTTTTTATCCTCCTTATGGTTTTAAAATTCCATAAGTAACTAACTAAAATAACATAAAGTGAAACTTGATTCGAATAGGAATTAATTCCAATTTGAATCTTAGCTGACCTTATAACCACAAGGGTCACAATGTACCCACAGGGACCTTATAACCGCTAGGGTTACAATGTACCATCAAGGGGCACACTTTGTCCAAGAACTTAGTGTCACTTATCACAGGTCTAAAGAGACGTTGTGCTAGTAAAAATAAGTTGTCGAATAAAGATTTGAACAATAAAAAATGCCATGAAAGCATATTCATAGCATAAATACGAAAACTATATATTTAAATAAATATAATAAATCCGTATGTTTTCATTGAAAATAGCTCTCCACAAAATGATTTGTGACAGTCTTATGCATATTTTACATAAGACCAATAAATAGCATCAAAGCGATTAGCTATTTACTTCGGCGAAAGTTCCTTTCGTATTACTTCATTGAGCTTACCTCTGTAATACTACTCTTAAGTTTCGCACCTCTATCTAGTTATTTACTTGTTGTTTTATACGTTATTATGTAACGAAATTAGAAAAAAGTCAATATTAAATATAATATTTTATATAAAATATTATATTTATGTAAGGATAATAATATATAGAAATACATATGTCCACCGTGGGTTGACATATTGGGGGATATAAGGTATTATATAATTCGTTAATAAGTATTGTTTTTTGATAAATTGCTAATTATATAAGGAAATTATTAAATAATTTATAAAACACGTAAAAAGGATTAATAAAAGCGTTGAGATGCAGTTTACAATATACATTTGGAGATTACATTTTCCGCAGAGTATTTTTAAGTACGTAAAATTAAAATAATATAGGGGGCTATTTTTATGAAAAGAAAAATTTCTTTGCTTTTGGTACTGGCTATGTCAACTTCATTAATGCTAGCCGGTTGTAATTCTAAACAGAATTCAAAAGCAAATGTAGACAGCGATGTGGTGAAAATTGGAGTATTTGAACCAATGACAGGTGCTAATGCAGCTGGAGGTCAGCTTGAAGTAGAAGGAGCAAAACTTGCTAATAAACTTTATCCAACAGTTCTTGGTAAAAAGGTAGAATTAGTTTTTGCAGATAATAAATCTGATAAAGTTGAATCAGCTAGTGCAGCTTCAAATCTTATAGAACAAGAAAATGTTAATGCAATTATAGGAAGCTGGGGAAGTGGAAATTCTATGGGTGCAGGAGATGTTGTTATGGAAGCAAAAGTTCCAGCAGTAGGAGCATCTTGTACAAATCCTTTAGTAACTGTGGGTAATGATTATTATTTTAGAGTTTGCTTTATAGATCCATTCCAAGGTAGTGTTATGGCAAAATATGCTGCTGTAAAATTAAATGCTAAAAAAGTAGCTATCCTTCAAGATGTATCTAGTGATTATTCGGTTGGATTATGTAAATTCTTTACAGATACATTTGTAAAAATTACTGGTGATAAGGATGCTATCGTAGCTAAATCTAAATACAATACAGGAGACCAAGATTTTTCAGCACAGCTTATTAATATTAAGAGTACTAATCCAGATGTAATATTTGCTCCAGGTAATTTTACTGAATGTGCTTTGATAATAAAACAAGCAAGACAGCTTGGAATTACAACTCCTATAATAGGAGCTGATACTTGGGAAACACCAGAATTTTTATCAATAGGTGGTGACGCAGTAGAAGGAGCAGTCTTTTCAACATTCTTTGCCACAGAAACTCCCATAACTGAAGAATCAAAGGTTTTTATGAATGCGTATAGAGAAGAATATAACAAAGAACCTTCAGCAGTTACAGCTCTATCATATGATGCTTATTTAGTAATACTAGATGCAATTAAAAGAGCAAACTCTACAGATCCAGTGAAGATAAGAGATGAAATCGCAAAAACTAAAAACTTCCCTGGTGCTGCTGGAGTAATCACTATAGATGAAAATAACAATGCGGTAAAAGATGCAGTTTTAAAGGTAGTTAAAGATGGTAAATTTACTTATCTTGACACCATAAAACCAGAAGAAAATTAGGAGGAGAAGATATGACTTTAGGTACATTTATGCAACATTTAGCAAATGGAATTTCAGTTGGAAGTTTATATGCACTTATAGCTATAGGTTATACTATGGTATATGGAATATTAAAACTCATAAATTTTGCTCATGGAGATATATTTATGATGGCAGCTTATTTTGCATTTTTCGGAGTAGCTACTTTCGGTCTTCCATGGTATGTTTCTTTTATAATAGCTATAATTTTAACTGGGGTTCTAGGTGTTGTAATTGAATTTGCAGCATATAAACCACTTAGAAATGCACCGAAAATATCTATTTTAATTTCTGCTATCGGTGTTTCATTTTTACTTGAAAATTTAGCCGTTGTTTTATTTGGAGGAATGCCAAAAGCATTTCCAACACCAAAAATACTTACAGATGTAGTTGTTATAGGTGGAGTTTCTATTCAAAACCTCACTTTTATAATTCCTGTAGTAACAATAATATTATTATTTGTTTTACTACATTTAGTTAATAAAACCAATATTGGTATGGCTATGAGAGCATCATCTAAAGACGTAGAAACAGCAAGCCTTATGGGGATAAAGGTAAATAGAATAATATCTTTTACTTTTGCTGTAGGTTCAATTCTAGCTGGTATAGGATCAATGATGTGGTCTGTTAAATACCCACAAATAATTGGGACAATGGGGATTATTCCTGGTATGAAGTGCTTTATAGCCGCTGTTATAGGTGGTATAGGTGATATCAAAGGAGCAGTTCTTGGTGGATTTATTCTAGGTATTGGTGAAATTATGTTAGTTGCTTTTCTTCCAGGATTAACTGGATATAGAGATGCGTTTGCTTTCATAGTTTTAATAGTAATATTACTATTTAAGCCTACAGGAATAATGGGCAAAAATTTAACAGAGAAGGTGTAAAATATGAAAAAGAGAAATAAACTTTTAAATATAGCTCTTATTGCAATTGTATTTTTACTCTTACTAGCTGCAAATAATGGCTTAGATTCTTATAAAATCAGAATTTTAAATTTATGTGCAATATATACAATTTTTGGACTTAGTCTAAATTTGATAAACGGATTTACTGGATTATTTTCACTAGGACATGCTGGCTTTATAGCATTAGGTGCGTATACAACAGCGCTCCTTACTATGTCTGAAAAAATTAAAACTCAGAATTTCTTTTTGGAGTCTTTAATAGCTCCATTAAATCATATATCAATTCCATTTCTTCCAGCTTTGATTGTGGCTGGAGTAGTTTCAGCAGTAATAGCATTTTTAATAGGTGCTCCTGCTTTAAGGCTTAAAGGAGATTACTTAGCTATTGCGACACTCGGTTTTGCAGAAATTATAAGAGTAGTTCTTAATAATGCTCAAAATACAACTAATGGTGCTTTGGGCCTCCGAGGTATTCCACGTACGACAAATTTATATTGGAGTTTTGGAATAGCAATTATAACGATAATATGTATTGCTTCGCTTATAAATAGTTCTTATGGAAGAGCATTAAAATCTATAAGAGAAGATGAAATTGCAGCTGAAAGTATGGGAATAAATTTATTTAAACATAAAACTATAGCATTCGTTATAGGTGCTTTCTTTGCAGGAGTAGGCGGAGGTCTTTTGGGTAATTTAATGGGTACTATAGATCCTGGTATGTTTAAGTTTGTTTTTACTTTTAATATACTTCTTATAGTAGTTATTGGAGGTATGGGAAGTATTACTGGTACAGTAATTTCAGCTTTCATTGTAACAATTGGAGGAGAACTTTTAAGATTTTTGGATATGGAGAAGCAATATAATTTCGGATTTGTAAACTTCAAAGGTATACCTGGACTTAGAATGGTTATTTTTTCAATTATACTTATGATTATAGTATTGTTCTTTAGAAAAGGAATTATGGGAACAAAAGAATTTACATGGAAATCAATATTTAAATATTCAAATAAAAAACCTCTAGACGAAGGAGGAAATAAATAATGGCATTACTAAAAGTAGAAAATGCAACAATGCAATTTGGAGGTCTTACTGCAGTAAAAGATTTTAATCTTGAAATAAATGAAGGTGAGATAGTTTCTTTAATTGGACCTAATGGAGCTGGGAAAACTACTGCTTTTAATATGATAACAAATGTTTATACACCTACAAATGGGAAAATAATCTTTAATAATACAGATATTACAGGAATGAGACAAGATATAATAACTAAAACTGGTATAGCAAGAACTTTTCAAAACATAAGACTTTTTAAAGACTTAAGTGTACTTGATAATGTATTAATTGCAAATCATGTTCATATTAAATCTAATGTTATTGAAGCTACATTAAAGTTACCTAAGTATAGAAGAGAAGAAAAGGAAATGCTTGAAAAATCATTTGCTCTTTTAGAAGAAGTTGGGCTTTATGATTTAAAAGACGAAAAGGCAACATCTCTTCCTTATGGAAAACAAAGAAAACTTGAAATAGCGAGAGCTCTTGCAACTAATCCAAAGCTTCTTCTTCTTGATGAGCCAGCTGCTGGTATGAATCCTACGGAAACAGATGAACTTACAGCATTTGTTAGAGAAATTAGAGAAAAGTTTAATTTATCTATATTCATGATAGAGCATCATATGAATATGGTTATGGGCTTATCAGATAGAATACAAGTTTTTGAATATGGAATTACTATAGCTGAAGGGAAGCCTTCTGAAATACAAAATGATAAAGCGGTTATAGCAGCGTATTTGGGGGTATCGGAAGATGATTAAAATAGATGATTTAGTAGTATCTTATGGTGGGATAGAGGCTTTAAAAGGTGTAAGTTTAGAGGTGCCAAGTGGAAAAATAGTAACTTTAGTTGGCGCTAATGGAGCAGGAAAAAGCACTACATTAAAATCAATAGTAGGTCTTGTTAAACCTAAAAGCGGTAGTATAGATTATGAAGGCACAGATTTAACAAAACTTAAGACTGAGAATATGGTTAAAGAAGGCATA